>Ga0172375_10005921_pt1 | contig 17380 bp, 17 predicted proteins | sample LakKiv1m_FD_114537 | JGI IMG/M metagenome (GOLD analysis project Ga0172375, IMG submission 114537) | Freshwater microbial communities from Kabuno Bay, South-Kivu, Congo - kab_092012_11.1m | ecosystem: Environmental > Aquatic > Freshwater > Lake | place: Democratic Republic of the Congo...
AAGAATTTTAGAACTTTCTCATGAGCAAGGCTTTCTTGTGGGCTTTTTCTATCTCGTCTATTGTTGCAATATCGCGAATGCTTCTGTCTGTTCTTAGAACTGTGAATCTTGGAAAACGCAGAGCAAAGCCCGAGTCGTATGAAGGGGATTTTTGAATGTCTTGATAAACCACTGTGATGATTATTTTTGGTTTTATTTTTACTGTTTTCCCTTTTTCGCTAATAATTAATGGCTTTAGAAGTTTAGTCATTTCTTCATAAGATGTTCCTTCTTCTGATTTTTCTTTTATGCCTGTTGAAACTTTTCCTATATTCATTAATTCTCCATTGTTTTCGTCTCTGCAGGCAATATCAAAACTTGACAACCACCCTGCCCGCTTGCCTGTTCCATATTCTGCGCCAACAATAACCAAGTCTAATTCATTACTTGCCGGTTTTAGTTTTAGCATATCGCCAACTCTTGCTCCTGGCTTATATGGCGACTGGAGATTTTTTATCATAACTCCTTCTTCACCTTCTTTGAGGGCATTCTTGTAAAATTTTTCAGCTTCTTTTTCATCTGAAGTGATAATTTGTTCTGATGTGCGGAACTTGAATTTTTCAGTTTTTATTATTTTTCTGAGAAGTTTTGTTCTTTTTTCAAAAGGATTATCAATCATAGAGTTTCCATTGTAATATAAAATATCAAAAACATTTATTTCAATAGGAAGTTCTTGAGCCATTTTTTCAATATCATATTTTCTTCTTATTCTCTGGCTTATATCTTGGAATGGCGTGTATTTTTTTGTTTTTTTATCATAGCCTACTGCTTCGCTGTCTAAGATAAATGTTTTAGCATTCACAAATTTCTGGACATATTCTTTTACTTCTGGAAACTGATTTGTTACTTCATCTAATCTTCGTGTGAAAATTCTAATTTTTCCATCTTCATCTTTATTAATGAGCATTCTAAATCCGTCGTATTTGTATTCAAATGCGCAAGGTTTTCCTGCGCGCTCAAAACCATCTGCTATGCTTTCGGCTTTAAGAGCAAGCATAACTTTTAGCGGTTGGCCTGGCGAGAGCTCTATTTTTTCAAGCTCGTGTTTTCCCCTGATTGCTTTTTCAAAAACTACTGCAAAATCGGTTATTTTATCATAGGCTGATTGAACAAGATTATAATTTTCTTTATCATCTTTATCAAAACAAGCCCAAACAATAGCATCTCTGAGGGTTCCTGAACCGATTCCGATACGAAGGTCATTTAGGAGGGTTCTTGCAATATATTTTGCTTCTATTGGTGAAGCTCCTGAGAGGAGTTCTGAGATAAGGCCGAGTTTTTTATCTACTGTCCCTTTTCCTGTGAGCTCTGGAAGATATTTTAAATTTTCAAGAACTTTATCTGTTGTAAGTTTTGCTGAAAAAAGCGTGTGCTGTGATTTAGAGCCTGAAGTTTCTTGAGCTACTTCTCCAAGGTCTCCAATTTTTTTCCATTTTTTAAGAATATCTGATTCTGGCTTGCCTGTTGATTTTGCAAGAGCTTTTATTGTTAGTTGGTGTGAGATTCCAAATTCTTTTTCTTCATAATCTGGCCAAACTCTGCCCTGAAGAAGATAGACTATTTGTTTATGTTTTTCGTTTTTTATTGTTTTTAAGAATTCGGATAGGATTTCTGTTTTTTTAAGTCTTGAAGGGTTTTTTTCAAGCTCTTCATAGACTTCGCAAAGTTTAGCATATAACATTTTCTTATTCCCTTTTTATAAAATTAAGAGAATAGCTTAATATTTAAGGGTTTGGATAAATGCTTTTTACAAAAGGTTAAAGGCCGGGCTTTTTCAAAGAGGGTGACAAAGAGAGTCTGGGGGTAGAATTCTACCCGGCCTTGGCTTTTGTTTTTCAGAGTTTGTTAGGGTGGAATTGCTTCTTCCATTGGTGTGTTTAGTCGTTAAAAAACAACCTGATAAATATGAAAAAAACGCGTGGTTTTTCTTAACAGGATTTCCTCCTTTTTGTTTATCATAATTATACTTAGGAAAAGTTCTTTATAAACGGTCAGAAATAATCATATGGAAATCACATATAGAACAATCCTCTATATTTCCTCACATATAACTTTAAATATTGCCCGGAAGCTCTAAATATTATGTACCTGTACAACTTTTTATTTGAAAACAGGAATGCACTTAAACTGCTTTATACAATCATAATTTGCATTATATGCTTCCTTATAGTCGCAAAAACACATAAGCTCTTTAAACTTAGCTTTCACCAAGGCATAAGATATTTTAGAAACTCCTTTCTTTTTTATGGTCTGGCATTTTTAACAAGATATTTACTCGTTAGCCTTTATGATGTTGAAAAGTTTAATATAAGCGCGCTGGATTATTCGTATGTTGTTAAATTTATTTTTGATTTCTTCTTAATTATGGCCGGATTTTTCTTGCTATACAGCCTTTTATGGAGAAGATTTGAAGGAGAAGAAGGCAGCAGAAGTTCTTTGTTTAATTCAAAGATTTTCATATTTTATATACTTTCAGCAATAATCGCTATGCTTGATATAATTTGGACGACCTCTTACTTTATGTTTTTATCACAAGTGATTGTTTTTAGTTTTGCTGCAGGCATATGCTTCGAGAAGTATGAAGAAAGCAAAAAAGAAGGGAAGGCAAGCAAGTTCCTTAATTTGTATCTGATGGTTATTGTACTTAATTTTTTGCTGTGGATGACAAATTTTGTGGTTTCAACATCTTTTGATTTTGTAATTGCTTCTGGCTTTGATTGGAGAAGAGCCGGAGTTATTATCTCTTATGGTCTGCAGATAATTATTTTTTCTTTATTCTTATACAGTATTTTAAAATCAACTAAAAAAGCTTAAATTTTCACACTATATTTTTCAAAATGACAAAGAAAAGGGAGAGGTTGGATGTAATAAGGGACGTATTGCAGGCAGTCAGAGAAAGCAGAGGAATAAAGCCTACGCGTTTACTTTATGCTTCAAATCTATCTCCGCAAATGTTTAAAGAATATGTGGATGAATTAGTCAGCAAGGGCTTTCTTGCAATGAAAATCGATGAGAAAGAAAAGAAAACAATTGTTCTCACAAAAAAAGGCAATGAATTTCTTGAAGAATATAAGGTTATAGAAAACTTTATTGATAATTTTGGATTATAATTAAATCAGTTATTCTTTCCTTTTAGCTTTTGTTTTTTAGCCTGTTCTATTCTTTCTTTCCAGAACAAACTCTGAAAAACCAATCCGTCAACCGTTAAATGAAGCAAATAGCCTAAAAAGCCAAATATAGTAAACATAATTATTTTTATTGTTTCGTCCCAGAGTATATGACCCAATAAAAATAGGAAGATGCCCCAAATTAAAGTGCTTTTAATATTATGGAAGCATCGATGTTCTGTAGAATAAATGGGTTTTGCTTTTCCAATTAGTATATAATAAGCTATTACTGGAGTAAATAATAACCAAAAATATTTTTCATACCATAATGATTCTTTAGATTTTCTTTCTGTTCTTGCTATTAAAAAATCTATGTCTGGAATAAAGTTGCTATATAAAAACACTATAAGTGTTAATAATAAAGAACCGAAAACATTTAGACCCATTACCAATCCGAGAGCAATATAAAAAATTATTAGGGGGGTTATGACTCTTTTTATTGTTGTTCCAATAAAACTAAAATGCTCTTTTGCCTCTTGCTCAACTTTTTTAAAATTTGCATTTTTCGGCAGAAGTCTGAGTACTCGCTCATCCCAATATTCGCTCAACCTTTTTTTTGTATTTTTTATCATTCTAAGAATGGGGGTTTTTATCGTCCCCTTCTATTCCATGATCTTGCGCTTGGTCTTACTTTCATGTTTCTGCTTTTTGTTCTAAGGCCTCTTGATTTCTTAGCAGCGCTTGTTAGTCCTCTTATTGCTCGATTCTTGTTTGTAGGTTTGCAAATCCAGTTTATTTGAGGGTCTGATTTTATTTCAGGTGTAAGAGGGTCTACTGTGATAACTTCATAAAAATAAAACTGGCCATCTTTTCCTAATTGGTAGCTGTTTAATATTTCAAGATTTGGATATTTTTTCTGAACACGGCATTCTGCTACCCATTGATAGCTCATTTTAAGCATTTTTTTAACATTTAATCTTTTTGACCTTCTTTTTGCTCTTGGTCTTTCTCGATATCTTCCGCCACGTTTTATAACAACACGGAAAACAACAAATCCTTTCTTTGCTTTGTAGCCAAGAATTCTTGCTCTGTCCAATCTTGTTGGTTTTTCAAGTTTTGTTATTCTATCGCCAGCTCTCCAAGAAATCATTTTATTTCTAAGGTCTTTAATAAATTCCTCACTTGGCTTTTTCCAAGATTGTTTTATGTAATGGTAAAATCCTTCTGCCATGTTTATTTGATATTAGATTGGTTTTTAAAGTTTAGCCTTTGGCTATCTTTCGATATTTAACTGGATAATTGTATGAGGCTGCAAAGTTCAGAGAATCTTGTTCTCTGACTCTTCAAAACAAGTATATTTTGAAGATTTTGAACTTTGGACCATTAAGAATCTTGAAGATTCTTAATATCTCATTTCATTCGATATTATGAGGCTGCAAAGATTTGAACTTTGGACCCCGGCCTTATCAGAGCCGTGCTCTACCAGGCTGAGCTACAGCCTCATTGTGCTGTAAACAATTTTCCATTTATAAGGGTTTTGCTAGTTGAGTTAAGCGATTATTCTGTCTTAAATTCTAGAAATAACTTGCCTTGCTCTGGTGAAAGAGTATATCTGGCGAGGGGAAGCTTTACTTTTAGGGTTTTAATGTAAACAGTTTTGTCTGTGTAGGCTTTGATTTCAATAGCGTTTTCAAGTTGGTTTATAAGAATATTGTTTATATTGTTTAAACCGGGTGTATCCAGTTCGTAAACAATTTTATCTGCAGTTCTTGTAAATTTTGTTTTAGCCTCTTTTCTTGGAAGTTTTGAAGAATTTTTTAAAAGTTCTTCAGAGATGCTCTGCTGTTTGACTATTTTTCTCTTTTTTGAATTTTCTGCTGATTCCCTCGGCATCCCAGGCATTCCAGCTATCTGAATTCCTGCAAGATTTTGAGGAAGATTAACTCTTTTACCATTTACAAAAAGTTGGAAGTTTGTTTTAGGAAGACCCTGATTTTTTGAGAGGTCAAGTGGCTCTTTTGACATTTTGCTTAGATTGCCCATTTCTTTTTCAAGTTGTTTCATTAATCCATTAACTAAACCGCCAAATAATCCTGCTGAAGGCCCCAAAGAATTATTTTGTTGTCGCGCTTCTTCTAAATTATCGGATTTTCCAAGAAGACCATAATCTTTTTCAGAATCTTTTTGACTATCATTAATTTGCTCTCCACAGTAAGGGCAGAAATCGAATCTTCTGCTTACGCGCCTATCACAATTAGAACATCTTTTCTTGCTAAACATAATTATAAACTGAATAGCCAGTTTAAAAAGTTTTGTGGGTTGGCGATTGGCGGGCAAACATTTAAAACAATTAATGTTCTTTTTATTTTATGGAAAAAGGGATAATAGATGAACTTGTAAAGAAGTATGGAATTGATCTTGGAAAGCTTGAGAAAGAACAGAAAGAACTTGCAAAATCAATTACGCTAAAAGATGCCTTTGATTTTACACTTTCAGAAAGAATCGCTGCTGTCGAAACAGTTATTATCCAAAATAAGATAATTGCGGCGGCAATAGTTTTTGATAAATCTAATGAAATAATAGAGCAGGCATATTTTCTTGATAAATTAAATTTTCCTTATATTCATGGATTTAGAGCTTATAGGGAACTTCCTGCAATGGTCTCTGCTATAGCAAAATTAAAAGAAAGGCCTGATTTAATTCTTGTTGAAGCTGAGGGAATTAATCATCCAAGACTGGGTTTTGCTAGCCATCTTTCACTTGCATGTGGAATTCCTGCAGTGGGGGTTAGTGATAATCTTTTTGATGAAAATTCAATAAAAGGTGAAGACGTTCTTGCAAACGGAAAAAAAGTTGGAAAAGTTATTATTGGAAAGTTTGGAAGCAAACCCCTTTATGTTTGCCCAGGAAATAGCATTTCAATTAATACTTCTTATGATATTGTTAAAAATCTAATTTTGCCGCCCCATAAAATGCCTGAACCAATGCATAGGGTTCATAAATATATTAAAGAGATTAGACAAGAGCTTAAGTTATAATTCTTAACCGAAAAATTCTGATTTTTTCTTTTTGATAAATTCTGTAATCATAAATTGATGAGAACCATAAATACTTCTTACAGAATCAAATATCAGGTTCTTGAAAACACGATTGCCTTCAAAAGGTTTGACGCATCTGACTTCTTTTATTTTTGGTAACATGAACAAGCTTACCGCTAATCTTAGAATTCCCGAGACTAAGAAGATGAAGGGGATTATTGCCATGAAATTTACGTGGATGTAAGCAACCATAAGCGCGCCAATTGTTGCCCCTAAGAAAACACCAATTCCATTCATAATATTGTAATAGGACACTACTAAGCCCCGTCTTTGAATAGTGACGCAATCATAGATATAATTTCCTGCTGCAAGGTTAAATCCTGCCCAAGCAAAACCAGAGAGCATCTCAGGGACTAATGCAAGATAATAAGGTGAAGGTGAAACTAGCCAAAGTATTGGGAGCGCAAAAATGAATAATGAAGTAATTCTCATAACTTCATAGTTTCCAAATTTATCTGAAAATTTTCCCCAAAGAGGCATTGCAAATAAGGAGAAGATTGTTGCAGAAGTAGAAACTATTATGAAATTAATATAACTGAAACCCAGATTTCTTAACATATATACTGCAAAGAATGGACCTGCAATAGATACTACGAGGCCTAATAATGAGCGGTAAATCGTAAATCTTCCAAAATTATTGAATGGCGCTTTTTTGACAAAATCCCAAAATGAAAAATAATATTTTCCATCGAGAGCTAGTTTTGGCTCATATTGTTTTTTGAATAGTTCTCTTGCAATTGTTCTTCCTATCATTGCTATAAAAAAGAATAAACAAAAACCCAAAAGCAAGAAGCCATGTTTTTTGAAGATATCTAGGAAGAACGCAGAAACTATCATTGCTATTACTGCCACTAAACCTGCGATTCTATTTCTCTTTGAAAAATATCCCCCCCTATCTGTTTCATCTACAATATCGCCCATCCACGAGAACCAGGCAGGACCCGCCAGATTTCCAAAAATAGCATATGAGGCAAAAAAGATTATTAGAAGAATAGGCAATGCGCCTGTCCAAATTGATTTCCAGAATAAAATAGCCACACCAATTATTGGAATCCACATTAAGACTTGAAGCAACAAAGAAACGAGCACTATTTTCTTTCTTGAATATCTGTTCATTAATCTTGAGCCTAAAAATTGGCTAAGCGGACCAAAAAGATTAGTCAAGGAAGTTAGCATCGCTATCTGTGAGTTTGAAGAATTAATCGCTACAGCAAAAGGCGGAATATAGGTATCGCCAAAGCTACCTTGAATAGTTGAAAAACAACCCTCTTTGATACTTGTCTTTCTAGCAGCTTCTCTTTGAAGTTTTTCTTTAACTTCTTCCAACACTTTTTGCTCTTTTCCGTCTTGTTCTATCATTTTTAGTTTTTTATGTTTTATTGGAATTAACTTATTTTTTGAAAATTTAAAACGCTTTTTAACTTAGGGGTTCAGAAGTTTTGCTTAACTCCTGATTCCTTGATGTTTAAATTTGTCAATTATTTCCAATATACGCCCTCATTTTTTTATTTTTTGGCGATGTGCCACATTACCTCAAAGTATTTTTTATAGCCTTCTGAAATTTCCTTATTTTTTATGACTATTGCAAAGGGATTTTCTTTGCTCCAGAGTATAATTGCTACCTTGTCATTATAAATATTTATCGCGAGGGGCGAAGAGTATTTTTGGGGGAGATATTTTACTTCTGCGAGGCTTATTTTCTTTGATTTTCCTTTTGATTCTTCTGTCTGACTGAATATTATTCTTGACTTTATCTTATTCTCAACTCTACGCTTGTCGAACCAGTGAAAATAAATATCTAGAATATCGTAAGCCAGCGATGACGCGCCAAGAATAAGGATTTCCTTGCCTTTTGATTCTTCTAATTGCTCTTCAAAGACTGTCTTGAGCCCCTGTTTGCCTTTGTAAAAGTTTGTTTCTTCTTTATCTTTTGTTTGCTTGAAAAATTGCATCATATCTGGCATGACTTCTTCTATAGAATGCTCTTTATCTTTTATTATTTCCAAAATTCGCTGGGGATTTGATGCTTGGAAGAGTTTTTTATTGTTTTTTTGAATATATCCTATTAAGCCCTTTTTTATCAGCATATCAGCAGTGTCATAAACAACTCTTCTATGCAATCCACTTTTGCGAGAGATTGTTCCTGCTTGATTGGGTCCAAACTCGAGAAGAGCAAGATATACTTTTGCTTCATTTTCAGTCATGCCTGCTTTTCTTATGTATTCTTTTATATCGGAGTTCATACCTTTTTATCGCATTTCACATATATAAATATTGTGTTAGTGTGGTGAGCTTTATCACCTCTTAATTTTATCTGTCTGTTTTTCAGTATAATATTATCCAATTAAATTGAATGACTCAAAAATCTAACGAACCCTTCGGGTTCAACCTACAAGATTTTTGAGATTCAGAAAATCAAGGATTTTCTGACTGTTCAATTTATACCTGATTAAAATAAATTGAACAGGAGGTAAAAAATAAAATGACAAACGAAACATTAGAAAGACAAGTAATTGCACTTGTTGCTGCAGACAGAATAGAGATTCCTGTTTCAAGCTTATCAGGCAAACTTAAAAGAATGAAGCCTAAACTTGCACAAGCAATATCTTTCCCCGGTAATAGCTACCTAGGCGAGAGAGTTTATGTAAGAGTTGAAACAGAAACAGCTACAGAATCAGCAAGAACAATGCGAGAAGCAATAGATTATTTTGCTGAACAATTTCCAAGACATGGAAAGGTTCTTAATGGCTTGATTGAAGAAACTCGAGCAGCTAAAGAAGTTAACATGTATTTTGGAGTCAATCCTGGATGCAGATTAACATCAGATGATTATCTTGGTGTTATGGCTAATCTTGGATTCACAGAAGCTCAAGCAAGAAATTTGTATGAGCCTTTGATGGACACAAGCAGAGCAATCAGCAAGAAGAGAGGCGAAGAAAGAAAGATTTTAGTCGGATAATTAAATTTTTTATTTAAGATTAATTCCCGGAAGATGCGCAGTCCGGGAATTGAACCCGGCTCTAAACCTTGGGAAGGTTTTATTCTACCGATAAACTAACCGCGCACGATTTGATATTTTATTAGTAGTTAGCTTTTTATATCTATTTCTATGTTACTCTTTTATAGTGTATCTAATAATTTATATAGTTGCTTTACTTAATTACATTATGGCTAAAAGAATTAATATTACAAAAAAAGAATTAAAAGAATTCTATTCTGATAAAAAATTAAATACTTATCAAATTGCCAAAAAACTTGGGTGCTGTCAGGCTACAATATGGAAAAACCTTATTAAATTTAATATTGAAAGAAGAACGTCGTACGAGCTAAATTCAAATGTGCCCTCTAAAGAACAATTAATTGAGTTTTATTCGAAAAATAAATTATCTACGTGGGCTATAGAGAAAAAGTATGGGTTTTCTAGAGGAACCGTACATAGAAAACTTAAAGAGTATAGGTTAACTACGCGAGATAGGGCCGATTCGCATATCCCTTCTGGAAGGAAAGATTTTAGTGGTGATTTGATAGAAAAAGCATATTTAATGGGTTTTAGATTAGGCGACCTTGGTGTAAGAAAAATTTGGCCAAATAGTAAAACTATTCTAGTTGCTAGTGGAAGTACGATACCAGAGCAAATAGGCCTCATTAAGAACCTCTTTGATCCATATTGCAAGGTTTGGATTAAAGAAGCAAAACATGGTAAGATAAATATTCAAGCCTCGTTGAATCTCTCTTTTGATTTTCTTCTAAGTAAGAAAATTCCTGTTTGGGTAATAAATAAGAAAGAAACTTTTTTTGCTTTTCTTGCAGGTTTTACCGATGCAGAAGGACATATAGGTATTTATAATAAAATGGCAAAATTCGGCATAGGAAATTATAACTTAAGTATGCTATATTTTTTGAAAAAAGGCCTAGAAAAATGGGGCATTCATCCCAGAATCACTTCAGATAATCGAGCAGGTTCCTTAAACTCGGAGGGTTATCCTTATAATAAAAATTATCATAGTTTATATGTCTCTATAAAATCTGATTTGCTTTTACTTTTTTATAACTTAAAATCTTATCTAAAACATGAATTAAAAATAGAAGCTTTAAAAAAGGCTGAAGCTAATATACTGGAGAGAAACAGGAGATTTGGAACTCATGAAAACTAAATATTTTCAAATAAGCACAGCAATTGATTATCCTTCTGGAAGATTTCATCTGGGTCATGCTTATGAAAAAATATGCACAGATGTTGTTGCTAGATGGAAAAGAATGCATGGATTTAGTGTGCATTTTAGCACAGGAACTGATTGTCATGGTCAGAAAATTCAGAGAGCTGCTGAAAAGGAAGGAAAAATGCCTCTGCAATTTGTAAAAGAATTGTCCGAACAATTTAAGGAATTGTGTAAGGTGCTGAATATCTCTTATGACGATTTTATAATGACTATTGAACCAAGGCATGAAAAAGTAGTTGTAGACCTTCTTAATAAATTGAAAGAAAAAGGCGATATCTATAAGGGAAATTATGAAGGTTTGTATTGCGTAGATTGTGAAACTTACTATACAGAAAAGGATTTGCTTGAAGAAAATCTTTGTCCAATACATAAGAAAAAATGCGAGTTAGTAAAAGAATCTAGCTATTTCTTTAAGTTAAGTAAATATCAAAAGAAACTAATTGAGGCAATTAAAAAAGAAGATTTGATATTTCCTGAAAAGAAAAAAAACGAGATTCTATCAAGACTGAAGGAACCCCTAAAAGATTTGAGTATAAGCAGAAAAAATGTTTCTTGGGGAATCCCACTTCCATTTGAGAAAGATTTGACCGCCTTTGTATGGGTGGACGCTTTGATTAACTATTTAACTACTATAAATTATCCTAATAAAGAATTTAAAAATTACTGGCCTGCTGTTCATTTTATTGGTTCAGATATTGTCTGGCATCATACTGTCATTTGGTATTCCATATTATTAGCGTTGGGATTAAAGCTTCCAAGGGTTGTTGTTCATGGATTTATTAATCTTGAAGGAGAAAAGTTAAGCAAGGCAAGAGGCATAACTATAGACCCTATAGATTTAGCAAATAAGTATTCTACTGATACCCTTAGATATTTTTTGATAAGGAATATTGTCTTTGGAGAAGATGGCGAATTTTCAGAAGACATTCTTGCTAAAAGAAATAATGATGAACTTGCAGACAAGCTGGGGAACTTAGTTTCAAGAGTCTCTACTCTTGCAGAGAAATATGGTGTTCAGAAAATAAAAAATAGTCTGCTTAAAAAACTTCAAATAAAAGAAATTGAAAAGCATTTTGAGAGTTTTGAAATTGACAAAGCGCTTGCCGAGATTTTTGCATTCATTGATGTTTGTAACGAATACATTCAAAACAAAAAACCATGGGAGACTCATGACAAGAAAGTTCTTTATGAATTGCTGGATGGAATCAAGATTAGCGCTATTCTTCTTTGGCCTTTCTTGCCTGAAACATCAGAAAAGATTGCCAAGCATTTTGGATTTGAGATAAAATACGAGAATATTGAGAAAAATTCTGAGTTTAAGAAGATAAAGAAAGCTGAAATTTTATTTAAGAAAATAGAATATCATCCTGAAGAAAAACTTGCGAGTAAAATTAATAAACCCCTGCAAACTTCTAAGATAGAAGGTATTACTACAATGAGCGACATAATTAATTATGAGCAGTTCTCAAAAACAGATTTGAGAGTTGGAACTATAAAAAAAGTAGAAGATGTTGAAGGCGCTGATAAATTGCTTAAACTTGAGGTTGATTTAGGAAAAGAGCTCGGAAAGCGGACTATACTCGCAGGAATAAAGCAGCATTATGAGAAGAAAGAACTCGTGGGAAAGCAGATTATTATTGTAGTTAATCTTGAGCCACGCAAAATGAAAGGGCTTGAAAGCAAAGGTATGTTGCTTGCTGCTGTAAGCGAGGACCACAGCAAAGTTATTCTTCTTTCACCTGAAAAGAAAGCTGAGAATGGCTGGAAAGTAAGCTAAAATTTCTTTTTATCTCTTCAAGCCAAGTTTCTTTAAGAATTTGTTGAGAAAACTTTCTGTTACTTTTTCTATCTTTTGTTCTTTCTTGAAATAATCTGGGCCGAGGAGTTTCTTGACTACTTTATGATAAGCTTTGGCTGATTTGCTTTTTGGATGGGTGTGGATGACTGCGTCTTTTATTTTTTGAGATTCTTTTATTGCGTTGTCTTCTGGTATAATTCCTAAGATAGGAATTTCAAGCATATCGCTTATTGTTGGAATGTCCATCTCAGAACTATTTCCTGTGTGGCGGGTTATTATGCAGCCGCAAATATCTTTTTTCATTTGTTCTGCTAGCTTGATTGTTTTAAGAGCATCGGTTATAGCAGACATTTCAGGATTTGTTATTATAATCACTTCATCTGCAGCTTTCATAGCGTAACGGGCCTCTTCTCCTAAGCCTGCTGCTGAATCAAGAATAGTGTAATCTGCAATTTTTCTTAATCTTTTTGCAATGTCTGGAAGGCGACTATAATTTAAGTCTTCTAAATCAGATAAAGAAAGTGAAGCAGGAAGAATTTTCATTCCGCTTTCGTGCTGGTAAATTGCATCTTCTGCTCTGGCTTTATTGGAGATTACATGATTAATGGTTATTGGCACTATGGGGCTGCCTAAATGCAATCCAATATTTGGTGTTGTAAGATTTGCATCCGCAACAATAACATCTTTTCCAAGAGAGTTTATACTGCTTCCAATATTAATAGCCGAAGTTGTTTTTCCAACACCGCCTTTTCCAGATATTATAACAAATACTTTACCCATTTTATCCTCTTATGTTCTAGAATAGAAATTGGAGTTTTTAAATCTTTTAATTATCCATTTAAAAAGTGCGGGTTGGATGTTTTGGAAATAACGCATCGCCCTTAAATTACAGGCACTCGGAGGTAAGCAAGGATTTTTGATAGCTGAATGTTTAAATCGCCAATTTAATTTCCAATATAAAAGTTTTGATGTTTAAGAAGTAGGATTAATTTTAATCAAACAAATTTTTAGAAGTTATGATAAGATTTGTTTGATATAACTGATGAAATTTTCGAGAATTTTTGAATATTCTTTGAGTTGGTCGAGATTGATTATAATTTCTTTTGAGTTTTCATCGACTCTTAGGCGGACGTCTTTTCTGAATTCATGCTCTCTGATTTTGGGCAAGGCATCCATTTTTTTGAAGAGCTCATAAATCTTCATTGTTTCAATAACCTGCGGAGTTAATTTGAATGTTTTTTTGACAAGTTCGATTTTTTGGCGTGGCGCAATTGGGATTTCTTTAATTTTTTTCTTTTTTTTGGCATAGAGAAGAAGTGCTTCAAGACAGTGGTCAATCATAATCGTCCAGCGCCTCAGAAGATTGAGAATTACATCGCAGGTCTTTGTATATTTCAAGCTGACGTACAATAAGTGGTCTGCACTTATCTTTTCCTTCATAATTTGTTCTAACATTTTGCCAAATTTCCCCCAGTGCTCATTATTTCTTAAAAGCTTTTTACTCTCTTTTGACGCTCTTTTTTACCCTAAAACACGAAAAAGCTGTGAAATATAGAAGTATACCAACTATTTATAGTTTTCTTTATAATGATCTATGTACAAGATATGCTACTTAACCCTTGCCTGAAAGGCCTAGACTGGCTGTTTGAAAAAGGCGCTTGGCTGTTAAGAGGTAATTTTTAACCTTTTCAATGTCTATTAGTTGAACATTTAAATCGTCAGACATGATTACTATTTTTTCGCTTCTTGAGAACTCTATTGGGCTTTTTTTGTGTTTTTCGATTATTGCAAGAATATCTTTAATTTCCTTTATTTGCTCACGAGTGATATTGTATCTTGGCGCGCATTCTTCTATGAACACACTAAAGTTTGATTTTGGGTCTTTATAGAGGCTTATTTTTTTCCATAAATAATCGTATTGAAGTATAGCATTGATTGTAAAAACGATTGATTCTGAGATGTGCTCAAGAATTTTTAGAAAAAGGCGTTTGTCTTTTACAACAGGAAAAGTTATGTACAACATATGGTCTGCTATTTGCGCGCTTTTAAGGGATTTTTGCAGGCTTTCTATGTATTTTTCTGTCATTATTAGTTTAAGCGAATCTTCTTAATAAGGATTTGCGTGTGGGCGAGAAATTTTTGGAAATTTGAAACGCCCTTAAAATTCAAATGCTCAGAAGTTTTTAGAAATCTCAGAAGTTTGTAAGTTTAAGAGTGATTGTTTATTTCTTATTCTGTTCGCGTTGTGATTTTATTTATTTCTTATCACTCTTTTTCTGTTAATGCAATGATTGTTTCTGCTAAATCGCCATCGTGCTTTTCAAACTCAAGCGCAGCATTTTCTCTTGAGCATCCTGTGCGTTCCATTATTGCTGTGATGTCTGCTTCAAGCTTTTCTTCTTCTGCTTCTTCTTCGATGTCTTCTGTTCTTATTTCGCCTGAAACTTGAAAGGTTTCATTTCCTTGCATGTTAATTTTTACAACTACAGGACTATCAATTATAATTCTTCCATCGCTTTTTTCAATGATAACTCGTTTAGCATCAAGCTCTTCTTGATTGATTCCCATTTGCTTCATCATTGCTTGAATCTTCTTGGGATTAATGCCTGGCATCATTTTGTTTGTTTTTGATTTTATTATTTATTTTATTTGAAATTGTTGAATATTTTGGAAATAATTTGCGACTTTAAATTGCAAGTTTCAGAAGCTTCTAGAGACTCAGAAGTCTTGATTATTTGAGTTTTATTCTTTCCTATTTATCTTGTTTATTTTTATTTGTTATGTTTAGTTATCAGAATGCTATTTTTATTATTGCCATGCCGATAACGACTGCAGCAATCATTATAACAATCTGGTTAGGAGTAAAACTTATTCTGCTTGGATATTCTTCATTATATCTCATCAATCCGCCCATGCCTGAGGGCATGCTCATTCCGCTTTCTGCCATAAAGTTTAAAACATAGCGTTATTTAAAAACCTTATGACTGAGCAAAAAGAGACTAAAGGCGCAACTCCTTCGCCAAACAAGCCTTATGATACTAAGGAAGTTGAAAAAAGAATTCTTGAGTTTTGGCAGAAGGAAAAGATATTCAAATTTGATGTTAAAGGAAAGGGAAAGATTTATTCAATAGATACTCCGCCGCCATATATTTCTGGAAAGATGCATATCGGTCATGCTTTTGGATATTCTCAGCAAGATTTTATTGCAAGATTCAGAAGAATGCGGGGGGATTTGGTTTTTTATCCATTTGGAACAGACGATAACGGGCTTCCTACCGAAAGATTTGTTGAGAAAACGAACAATGTTAAGAGTGCGAATATGGCTAGGGCCGCATTTATCGAGCTTTGCTTGAAAACTCTTAAAGAAACAACTGGCGGATTTATTCAAGACTGGAAAGATATTGGTGTAAGTTGTGATTTTGAAAGATATTATTCAACTATAGATAAACCTACACAAAAAATATCTCAAAAATCTTTCCTCGAACTTTTTAAAAAAGGCGAGATATATGAAAAAGAATTTCCAACTCTTTGGTGCTGGGATTGTCAGACAGCCATTGCTCAAGCAGAACTTGAAGATAAAGAACAAGCAAGTTTATTTTCAACTCTTAAGTTTAAATTGAAAGATGCGGATTTGTTAATTGCAACAACTAGGCCTGAACTGCTTGGCGCATGCGTTGCTGTTTTTGTAAATCCTTCTGATAAACGATATACAAAACTGATTGGGAAAAAAGCAAAGGTTCCGATTTTTAATTTTGAAGTTCCAATTCTTGCTGATGATTCTGCTCAGATAGATAAAGGAACTGGTGTGTTGATGATTTGTTCTTATGGTGATAAATATGATGCGGCGGCGATTGCCAAGCATAAATTGACTCCAAAAATTGTTCTGGATTCTAATGGGCTTTTGAATTCAAACGCAGGAGCTTACAAGGGAATGAAAATAAGAGAAGCAAGGAAGAAAATTCTTGATGATTTACGGGTTGCTGGACTAATCACTGAGCAAAAAAACATAAGCCATATTGTAAATGTCCACGACAAATGCGGAACAGAAGTGGAAATTCTTCCAACAAAGCAATGGTTCATAAAAATTCTTGATAAAAAGAAAAAACTTATAGAACAAGGAAGAAAAGTTAAGTGGCATCCTGAATTTATGCTTAAGAGATATGAAAATTGGGTTGATGGCTTGGATTGGGATTGGAATATTTCAAGAAATCGCCATTTTGGAATTCCTATTCCTGTTTGGAAATGCGCCAAATGCGGACTGGTAATTTTGGCTGATGAAAAAGAGTTGCCTGTTGATCCTTTACAAACTCGGAAGAAGTGTAGCAAGTGCAAAACTGAAGCTGTTGGAGAAAAAATGGTGCTGGATACTTGGGCCACCTCATCCTTAACTCCGCAAATTGCAGCATCGCTTTCTGATGGAAAAGCAAAAATTCCATTTTCACTTCGTCCTCAAGGCCATGATATTATTAGAACATGGGCATTCTATACTATTGTTAAATCACTTTTGCATGAAAAAGAAATTCCTTGGAAAGATATTGTTGTTTCAGGAAATGTTTCGCTTGCTGGAGAAAAAATGTCCAAATCCAAGGGAAATGTAATTGACCCAAGAATGGTTTTGAATAGTTATGGCTCTGATGCCTTAAGATATTGGGCTGCAGGGAGCAAGCTTGGAGAGGATTTGGATTATCAGGAAAAAGAGCTTGTGGCCGGAACAAGATTTGTGAATAAGCTGTTTAATGCAACAAGATTTGTTTTTGGAAATATTGGAAGCGAGAAAATAAAAGAGCCGAAAAAACTGCTTGAAACAGATAGACTATTCTTAACAAGACTTAATGAGCTTATTGCTGATTGCACTAAAAGCTTTGAAGAATATAATTATGCGCAAGCGAGATTTTCTATTGATAAATTCTTCTGGCATGATTTTTGCGATAATTATCTTGAAATTGTGAAGAACAGAATTTACAATGGAAATTCTGAGGAAAAGAACAGCGCAAAATATGTTTTATACACTTCGCTGTTGGCCATTGTTAAAATGATTGCTCCGATAATTCCTTTTGTTACAGAGGAAACTTATCAAAATCATTTTAGAAAAAATGAAGGAGATAAAAGTGTGCATAT
>Ga0172375_10005922_pt1 | contig 17378 bp, 17 predicted proteins | sample LakKiv1m_FD_114537 | JGI IMG/M metagenome (GOLD analysis project Ga0172375, IMG submission 114537) | Freshwater microbial communities from Kabuno Bay, South-Kivu, Congo - kab_092012_11.1m | ecosystem: Environmental > Aquatic > Freshwater > Lake | place: Democratic Republic of the Congo...
CAGATCAATTTTTTCCGGACTATTCCTAAGCCTGATAAGCATCTGCAACCTTTCAGCCCAGACACCGTTTGTTGAAAAAATCGACAGGGGAGTTGTTGCGCTTACTATTGATGGTACTCATGCATACATTGGATGGCGTTTGCTGAAAAGCGATCCTGCAGGAATCTCATTTAATGTTTACAGGAAGGAAGTGGGTTCTTCCGAATTCAAACTGGTAAATAAGGAGAAGATCGACGGTACTACAAATTTCATCGATGCCTCTGTAAAAGCCGGAATGGCATACCGCTACAGAATTAAGACCATCATCAGCGGAAAGGAGACAGATGAACCGGGTGAAGCCACTGTTTTCATGCTGACGGGGAATCAGCCTTATTATTCAATTAAGCTTAACACCAGTACCCGGCTTAAGAGACTCGGGATCGGCGACCTTAACGGCGACGGTGCATGGGATTTTGTGATCCAGTTTCCTGATTTCAATGTTGATCCTTACCACATGCCTGGTTACTGGCAGAGAAGTCCGGAGCCTTACACTCTTCATGCCTACTCTTCAGGAGGAAAATTCCTTTGGAGCTACGATATGGGCTGGTCGATAGAGACCGGAACCTGGTACTCACCCTATATGGTATATGATGTTGATGGTGACGGACTTGCAGAAGTGTATGCCAAGGCTGGGGAGGGAGATCCCCGCGAAACTGACGGCCATGTGCTTGAAGGTCCCGAGTACCTGGCAAAAATCGACGGGATGACCGGAAAGATCATTCAGAAAAAGGAGTGGCTTTCAAAAGATGGTTTCCTGAATAATTATAACTACTGGAGCAGGAATTTCCTGACTGTAGCATACCTCAACGGAAAAACACCTTCTCTTGTTATGCAAAGGGGCACCTATACAATAATCAAGACTATGGCCCTCGATAAATACCTCGACAAAGAGTGGTACTGGGAAAGTACCGGTGATTATGAAAAATACAGAGGTCAGGGTCAGCATGGGATTATGCAGGGAGATATTGATTTCGACGGCAGGGATGAACTGGTGGTGGGAACCTTCGCACTTGACCACGACGGAAAACCAATCTGGTTTACCGGATTAAAACATAATGATGCAGGTTATCTTGCCGATATAGACCCGTCGCGCCCCGGGATGGAGATATTCTACGGCATAGAATCACGCTCTGCAAAGAACGGAGTCTGCCTTGTTGATGCAGCAACAGGAGAGATTATCTGGGGTTTCGACGGCCCTACAACACATGTGCACAGTCAGGGTATGATAGGCGATATCGATCCTGAATACCCGGGTATGGAATGTTATGCCGGCGAAGCAAAAGGCGGAGATCAGTATTTCCTGTACAGCGCTGCCGGAAAGAGATTGTCCGTCAGGGTTATGGGTTCACGTACACCGAGACCTGTCTGGTGGGATGCAGATGATCTGAAAGAGGTGAATATCAACAGCCTGCTGTTAAAATATAAGGGCGACACGTTAATGAAGATAGAAGGCAAGGTGGTGATGGTAGGAGATATTATCGGCGACTGGCGGGAGGAGATTGTAACAAGCCTTCCCGGCGAGCTGAGGATATATTCAACAAATATACCTGCTGAAACAATGAAAGTGTGTCTTATGCAAAACCGTCAGTACAGGCTGGGGATGGCTAACTCAACAATGGGGTATTTCTATCCGCCTCAATTGGGAATCGAGAAGAAATAGAAGATTTTTAACCACGGAGTCGCACTGAGTCTTTCACGGAGTAACACTGTTTTTACTCCGGGTAACTCTGTGAAAATCCGTGGTTAATTCTTAATTATCTTTTGAAAACTCTCCCTTGAAACTGCAGAAAACTGTATTCTCAAAATGAATACCTGAAACACAGTTGATGTTTCCGTTCTCCAGATCTTTCAGCTCTATGTCAAAATCTATGATACTGTTTTTTTCAGGATTTACAAAAGAGAGGTATTTAATGTTTGCTGCCCGGGCAAGGCTTATTTTGCAGCCCAGATGTTCCGAAAGAAGCTCCTTCAGTATCTGAATTGTGGCAACACCGGGAAGAATAGGATTCCCCGGAAAATGGCCCTGAAAAAGAGCATGCTCAGGGTTTATCCTGATTTGTACCATTAATTTATTAACACTCTCTGAATGAGTGCTCTGTATTATGTACAGGTCATTCAGGAATTTTTGCTGCAAGCTCATGTAACCTCGTAAGTTGAATTTTTAATTTAAGATTATAGTGTGTTATTATTATCGAATCAGGTTCTGCCAGTCCAGAGAACTTTATATTCACCTTATTTGAGAACGTGCCTGTTTTAATCAGCTCTTCAACCTTGTTAATATGCTCATTCATTGTACAGTATCTTGTTCCAAACCTGTCTTTGGATTTTATTATAAGTTTTCCCTCTTTCTTCTCCCTCATCATTTTAATCTTCCCCTTGCCGGCGATATTAAAGAGCATAAGCGAAAGGTCATTGCCAAGGGTGTTGATCACGGCTTTCCTGTTAAGATCTTCGATGCAGTAGTGAACTTTAAAATCACTGTCTCCGAAGAATTCCATGTCGAAGATCTTAATTCCCATTTCAGTTATAAAAAGTACCCGGTAACTGTCACCCACCGGCTTTACAAAAAGCAGCCCGGTGAAGTTATTTTTATAAATATCAATTGTGCTTTGAAAGAGATAGCGGCCTGCATCCTGCCGGAACCAGGAGTATGAGTCCTTATCACCGGGCAATGTAAGTTCAGAAGGCTGAAAATTATTAAAGAGTGACATTGAACAGCCGCTGAGAAACAATGTAAGGATGCTACTTAAAGCTAAATTTTTCAATTGGAATATCTGTATTCAGTTTCTTGTTTGTGAATGTAATTTTAGTGTAATCCTCTCCCGATTCAACCATTTTAAGTCCTGAAACGGTAAGGTCGTTTTTGTCAAACCAAATATGTACTTCATTAAGCATCTGCCTCATTTTTTCCTCGCGGGGAATCAGTTTAACAAGATAGTTGCCGGAGCTTTCAAAATATTCAGCTGAATAGTCTTTGTCATTCTTCAGGATGTCGCCCTGGATGCAGCCGCTTATAAACTTATTCATCTCCTGGAACATCTTGTTCGACTCTATATCGTAAAGTTTCTGGTTCTTATCGTCGCGCGTGAAAAGCTGCCCGTTACTTATAATAATAAGGTATCTGTATGGCTGAATGTACTCCCAGCGGATGTTGTTTTCCTTTTTGAAGAAGAAAACGCCTTTCGAGACTATTTTTTCTGAAAGGACAACAAGCTCCTTCTCCTGGACAAAGTCGCAGGCAATGCTCTGCGTTGATTTTGACATGGTCTCAAGCTTCGTTTTGAATAAGCTGATGTCGGCCATAGGTTTAAGAGCTTCCTGGGCCTGCATACCAACTGTTATTGTAAGCAGCGCTATAAGTGAAATATTTCGATTTATTCTATTCATAAGCTTTAATTCCAAGATGATTGTCAAGCCGTTCAAAGCTGTATCCTTCTTCCTTTGCAAATTTGATGAATTTCTTCAGAACATCAACTGTATGTTTCCGGGTATCATGAAAAAGAATGATGTCACCGGGTTTTACGGTCTTTTTTATTCTTCCAAGAAGCTTCTCTTCATCTGAAATTACAGTGTCTTTCGACCTGAGGCTCCATCCGATGACATGGTATTTCTTCCTGGCAAGCGCTCTTGCCAGGGGAGGATTTGTGACTCCGTAAGGGGGTCGGAACAGTTTTATTTTCTTATTTATTATGCTGCTTATTGCATCTTCCGATCTTTGCATTTCTGCGAGCATCTTCCCTGTACTGAAAAGATCGAACAGGTAATGATGCGAGTAACTGTGCCCTCCGATAATATGACCATCCCTGTCGGCCTGCTGAAGGAGCTCCGGATTCTCAACTGCCTTTTTACCGATACAGAAGAAGGCAGCGCTGATCTCCTCTTCTCTTAAAAGATCGAGGAGGGCAGGGGTGGTGCTTTTATCGGGCCCGTCATCGAAAGTCAGGGCTAAAGATCTCTTTTCCATATTACCTGAACAGAGTGTTTCGCAATACCAGCCGGAGCTTATATCTGCAGAGCCCCAGGTCAGTAAACCGATAAATGCAAGAATAATGCCACCATATGTTAATAACGGAACATGAGTGAAGATGTCAATAACAACCAATCCGGACAATGCCAGCGCAAATGCAATATTGAACTTCTGATATCTCAGCATGACGAGACCATGATGGCAGAATGATTGACGTTTCTCAGATGGTTGAAGATCAGTACTCTACGTATTCCGGCAACAGGAACATTGTCGAGTTTCATTATTTCCGGAACACGTTGTTCCCTGATAATACCTGCTGCCATTGCAAGCGCAAAGGCAGTTGAAGTATCGTATTCACCACAAAGGTGTTTGTACCAGGCTGCAGGAACACCCTTAAGGATTCCTCTCCTTATTTCATTATAAACTTCATCTCCGGCCGTGTTGCCGTTAATGCCGAGAATAACAAGATCCGGTTCGCCGGATTCTTTTAGACTGTTTTCAAGATTCTGCAGTGAGACAGGTTTAAGAAAAGTTTTCACACTGTTTATCGTGGCAAAGCTCTTTTCACTTTTCAAACGGCTCAGGGAGAAGAATGCTGTTCCTTCACCGGCAATGGTGCCCCTGCTTTTATAATCATTCAGATGAAGATTATTTATTGTTTCTTTTTTCCAGAAACCGAGCCTGTCGGTAATGGCAAACAGGTCAGGAGTGAGTTCATCGAGGGCGCCGACAAGGATATTTTCAGCCTGTTCCTCCTTCAGAAGCATCATCGCGTCGAGCAGTGCGCTCTCGAACGAAAATCCCCTGTGTCCATAGGTATTATTATATCCATGGCACTTGAGAATAAGAGCGATAGAGGCTGCTACAGTGTTGTGTGTTGACTGGATGAATGGTGTCGGATTGAGAAGCTTTTCCTCATTTTCATAAATCGAGGCCAGGAATTTTCCGGTATCTTCAACGCATCCCATACCTGTTCCTGTGATAATGGCATCGGGTTCTTTAATTCCAGAATCGCGAATACACTTAAGCGCAGAACATACTCCCATTTTTATTATGCGGCTCATTCTTCGTGATACCATCGGATCGATGAAACCTGAATACTGAGGCTCAAGACATCTTAAAGAACGCACATCGCAGTATTCCTTTACATCATGCAAAAGAGTTTCTTCTGCAAATGTGTTTTGCGGTGATATAGCGCTCATTCCGTTTATAAAAGCCTCCATATCAGAACTTTGAAAAAATCAGACTTGTATTGTTACCGCCAAAACCAAAAGAATTTGAAAGCACGTTCATAACCTTTATATTCTTTCTTAATTCAGTGACCGGGGTAAATCCCAGTTCATTCATTTTTTTGTTAAAGTTAAGGTTAGGCCACAGGCACTGCTCTTCGATAGACATAATGCTGAAGACTGCTTCTATGCCTCCGGCTGCACCCAGTGTGTGGCCTGTGAACGCTTTTGTGGAACTGCACGGAGGTACTGAGTTGCCAAAGATCCTTTCAATAGCTTTTCCCTCGGTGAGGTCGTTGTTTTTCGTTCCGGTGCCGTGGGCATTTATATAACTTATGCTTTCAGGAGCTATCCCGGCTTTTATTATCGCTTTTTGCATTGACAGGAATGCTCCATCGCCTTCGGGCGATGATGCTGTCTGATGAAAGGCATCGCACGAATTGCCATAGCCGGTTACTGTTCCGGGCACTCTCTTCCCTTTTTTGTTAAGCGCCCGTTCAGATTCAAGGACAAGGAATCCGGCACCTTCTCCGAGTGTAAGTCCGTTCCTCTCTTCATCGAATGGTTTGCATCCGTTTTTATCGAGTATCATCAGGCTGTTAAAACCGTTTATTGTAAACAGTGTAATGGAGTCGACACCACCCACCAGCACCCTGTCGAGGATACCGTTCTCAATAAGCCTTGATCCGAGAAGTATGGCGTTTGCTGATGAAGAGCAGGCTGTACTTATTGTTGTTACATAATCAGTTATTCCGCAGGCTTCAGCAATCTTCTCGGTGCTGTCGCCCATGTCGTGTGTTATAACATCCCTTAAGCGGCCATGATTCTTATCCTTAAGGTAGTGTCTGAAGAACCTCTCGGTACGGTCCATCCCTCCAACAGTCGTTGCAGAAATAAGTCCGGTGCTGAATTCTGAAATATCTTCTATTCCTGCCCGGGCGACAGCTTCCCTGGCGGCAATAATTCCCAGCAGGGAAGTGCGTGAAAAAACTCCCCATGCACCGGTTCCTGCAATTGATTTAAGTTCTTCATTTGTGGCTTTAACTTCTGCAACAGGAATAACATCCCGGTATATGGAATCAAGCAGAGTCATTTTTCCTATGCCGCCTGCAGAAGCATGCAGGGAGGCAAGAACCTCATTATAATTAAGTCCTATGGATGATATTATTCCGGCACCGGTTATGTGAACTTTCTCTGCCACAAGTTGTTACCCCTTGTTATTTTCTCTGATAAACTCAGCCATGGAATTAACGGAAAAAAGGACTTTCTTTCCTTCTTCCGAAGTATTGATCTTTAATCCGTACTTTTTTTCAAGGAGAACTGTCAGTTCGAGAGCATCTATTGAATCAAGTCCCAATCCGTCGACAAACAAAGGTGCTTTCTCATCTATATTCTCAGGTTTCATTTCTGAAAGATTGAGAGCTGTAATTATCTCTTCCTTAAGTTTCTGTACAAGATGTTCCATATATTATTTCGTATTATAAATTGACTCTATTGCTGCGGCTTCAAAATTAACAATTCCGGTTTCAGTTCCTTCGTTATTTTCAACTAAAAAAAGAACAGATTCGAAATTGCTGCCATCAATTTCCACCCAACCTGTAATACAGCATTCAACTATATTACTGTAAAATAACTGAGAAATATAATTCGTTGTAAAAGAAGGATTGAATTTCTCCATAACGAAGAAATTACCTTCACCGGAGAACTTATGCCTTATACATATTTCACCTATTAAAACATTGGGAAGCGTATAGACAAAAACGGCAGGGCTGGGGAAATATTCGCCCCTGTTTTTAATTGTCTCCTGATGCCTCCGGTCTGTGTCGAGTGATGAAGCAGAGTTCATAAGGATTACCCCTGTCTGGTCGCCGGAATATCTTTCACTTATTTTCCTCTCCTTAAGAAGCAGCTCAGCAGTGAGGAACCCCAGCTTGCCGAGGTTATCCATTTTATGGAACTTGGGGTATGATATTGTGAATTGGCGGTATATTGCTGCAACGAAATCGCTAAAACTTCCTGAGGAAGCCTCAAACAGGACTTTACCATCCACAACAACCTTACCAGAGCGGATAGAACAATAACCTGATATGACGGGAGTTTTCTTCATTTCCTGTAAAATAAAACTGCGGCATTACAGCCTCCGAATCCGGATGCCATCTTAAGACAGTTATTAATTCTCTTTTTCGCAGAAACATTCACAATGTTTAACGGGTTCGTAACCCCTGGTTCATTAAATCCCAGTGTGTTAAAGAGAATATCGTTGCGTATCGAATAAATGCTCATTATTGATTCTATCACCCCTGCGGCCCCCAGCGTATGGCCCCAGTACCCTTTGAAACTGTTTACCGGTACATCCTGTAAACCTGCCCTGCTGAGAGCAACTGATTCCATTTCGTCGTTGTATGGCGTAGCAGTGCCGTGAGCGGAAATAAAGTCGATGGGGCCTGAAATTTTCTGAAGCACCCTGCTTATAGCTATTAAGAGTCCTTCGCCTGTTCTCGATGGTCCTGATATATGATTTGCATCATTTGAAGAGAAGCCATCCGAAACAAGTATTTTATCATTACCGGCAGGCTCGGGACATGAGGAAAGGATTATGGTCCCTGATCCTTCACCGAGCGACAGACCATCTCTTGTTTTGTCGAACGGACGGCAGGGTCCGGTACTGAGGGATTTAAACGAGTTGAAGCCCGACAGAACAAATTCCGAGATTATATCGGTGCCGTTGATCACACAATTATCATATATTCCGGCACGGATCAATCTGGCGCCTGTAATTATTGCCTGAACGCCTGAAATGCAGGCATCTGATATTACCAGCGGCTCGTTCATGAAATTGAACCTGCTTTGAAGTAAACGTGCCGTATTCCAGAGATATAACCTCTTATCAGTGGATTTATTTTCCAGAAGGTCGATATTTCCCTTGGTTGTTGAAAGGATAAAGAGAGTTCGCGAACCCGTAAGATCAATGAGGGTTGAGTCAACCGTTTCTTTTATGGAGAGTATCGCCATTTTCTCAAAACGGCTGTATTTACCCGGTTCGCCGACCGCTGAGAACCTTTTGTCGAGCGATTCTGTATCGATAAGTGAAGCGTAAAAGGGAAGGGGGGAAATCTTATCGTCGGTGATCAGCCGGATTCCTGATTTTCCTTCCAGCATGGCAGCAGCGTTTTCACTCGTAGTGAAACCAAGCGGCGTGATAATGTTATCAGCGTGTATGCATACGTTCCTCACCGGAAGATAGTGTTAAATTAGTCCTGTCATCAATCCGTTCCTTTTCTTCCAGTCAAGGAAAAAGGGAGGGAAAGTAAGGAGAAGCTCATGTTTTAGGCTCAGAAAGACCTGAATACTTGATCCTGTTGCAACAATTTCGTTCGATTTCTCGTTTAATATAGTATATGCATACCTGATCTTAGCCGCCTCGGTATCAACAAATCTTGTTTCCACGATTGCCGTATCACCATAGATAAGTGATCTTTTATAGTCACAATCTATTTTTACTATCGGTATAAGTATTCCCCTGTTGAAAAAGTCGAGATAATTGATATTGTGTTTGTTGCCAAAATCTTCGCGTCCATCTTCAAAATACCTTATATAATGTCCGTGCCACACCACACCCATCGAATCAACATCACTAAAGCGAACCCGGACCAGGGTTCTGGTCAATAACTCCATAATAAATAGAAAATCTAAGTTCCTGAATACATTATACTATGTAAGGAAAATTGCTATGGCTCCGTGTAAAAGAGCAAAAACGCCAAGGGCGATGCCCAGGAATTTATGTGTCTTATAGGAAACCTTTATAATTTTCAAGCCGCCCAGTATCTGTACCACGACAAGTAAAAAATTAATTATGCCAAGTGGCAATATAAGTTCGTACATAGTTTTAGTTTGAAGTTGTTTTTATAGAAAGTTTTTTAGCTCCTGCGCTGCCATGAATGTTGCAGTTTCCCTGAACTTCCAATGTGCCATCCTCAGGGAGAACCATCTTATACTCGAGGTTAAAATTCTCCGAACCCGGTAAGCTTTCCTTCGTATAATTCCAACGCTTAACTTCCTTACCGTTGAATTTTAAGGTCACCCAGTCGGTATGATGGCCTGCGGAGTTACCTTTATGCATTACATTGATCACGAAAGTTACCTCCGATCCTTTTTTAGCTGTGGCCGGACCTTTCACTTCAACACTCGTTTTATTGGCCATCACATTCAATGAAGCCAATAAGAAGAATACAGGTACGAGAAACATCAGCTTTTTCATATTTCCTTGTTTTTGGTTTATACTATTTCTGAACTGCAATCCGGGTTTTGAAACGACAAGCAAAAATACAAATTTGCTTAACAAAACATCAAAGATGGGACATTTATATAAATTACTGAGATCTTGAAATTTATCTCCTGTCAATCAGTTTAACAGGCTTCCTGCTCATGCTCGGATACTGGAGCTTGTTGATATAATCGGCCGATTCAAAGGAGACCGATGGAGCAACCCTGAGCCTGGCCCTGAAATGATCCTTGATTACCTTCTCAAAACTTTCCGAGTTGTTTTCAGAACCTATCCTTATCAATATCTCGTCGGTTCCGATTGTATTTGTATAAAGCTCAACAATATAGTTTTTAACGCCATCGATATTTTCAAGGATATCATAGAGGGCAGGAGGGTAGAGTGTTGTGCCTTTGTACTTGATCATCTGTTTTTTACGGCCTATAACCGGTCCCACACGCATTGTTTTTCTTCCGCATTTGCACGGCTCATAATGGCCCTGGCATATATCTCCGGTCTTGAACCTTAGCAGGGGCATTCCCTCAACGCCGAGTGTTGTTATCGTAAGCTCTCCGGCTTCACCATGTTGCACCGGATTGTCGTTTTCATCAAGGAATTCAGCAATAAGCAGTTCGGGATGATGGTGTCCTCCAACCCCATATCGGCACTCGGTGAATGATGCTGCCATTTCCGTTGATGCATAGGTAGAGTAGAGGTGAACTTCAGGCCATCTGTCGTGGATCTTCTTCCCCAGGGTGTTAAATGTAAAATCAGCATTACGGAGAGAATCACCTATGCATACCGCCTTGTTTATGCTTGAGGAGTGGTGTTCGATGCCGTTCTTCTCAGCATAGTCGATGATTGTAATAAGAAATGATGGTACAGCAATAAGAGCTGTGGGTGAGAACCTGTTTATCGTATCCCATTGTAATTCAGGGATCCCGTTACCTACACGTATCATTGCCGACTTTAGCCTTCGCGACCCGAGGAAATATGCCATGCCTGCCATGAAACGCCGGTCGATTGTCGTCATAAGCTGAAAGATATCAACGCTTGAGCAGTCGGCACATCTGAATCCAAGATACTCATTATAGGCCAGCCTCCTGAGGTCGTTTTCGGTAAGGGCAAACGTTACCGGATCGCCTGAAGTTCCTGACGTAGTAAGATAATCAATTATTTTTCTACGGTTTACACATTCGAAATCTGCTGAACGTTTCTGAAGGTCTTCCTTCCTTGTCGGGGGGATTGTAACAAGATCTTCAAGCTTTTTGATCTTATCTGTCTTTATACCGTTAGCCTTAAAATGATCTGCGTAAAAACGTGAGTTCCTGTTTATGTATTCCAGAAACCCTGCAAGCTCTCTCTCCTGGTAAGATTTTATTTCCGCAACACCCAGGTTTTCAATCTCCTTTTTCGGCATTTTGTAATCTTTTTAATGATTCGTCAGATGATATTTCCAGCCCTTGTCTTATCTCCTCTCCTGCGACCTCCCTTGTTAGTGCAATCTGATAATAGTAATGCGCTTTTTTATAATCCTTTTTATAAAAATAGTAATCACCGAGACGTGAATAAGTAAGGTAATAGGCCGGATTTGATTCAATGTAGGATTCTTCGAATAATGCCGGAAGATCTGTTTCATCGCGCGAATATCCTTTCAGCTCGTCTGACATCAGCAGAAATTTGCTGAAGGCTGCATAATCATCTGAAAGAAGGAAACTATCTGCCGGTATTGTAAGGTCATCAGAGTAAATTTCCGTATTATTTTTAATTTCTTCCCTGGTTAAACCGAAGACTTTATTCATGTCGTAAGCAACGAATTTCCCAAGCTGATATGGTGCTGCAGATACCCACACCAAAAGGTCGGAGGGCTTGAAAACAACAGCATGGTGAGCTATCAGCTGGTTTACTGAAAGAGGATTACCCATACCCAGGTCGGTATTCTTTCTTCCGAACCTGTTTCTGAGGATTCTGACGGCATCTGAAACATCTATGGTGCTGTCTGCCTGCAGCAGTTCGTTGATCCTGTCGAAACGGTATTTACTGTCGGAGCCCAGAATGTTTTCAATATTGTGTTTGTCTTCACGGAAAGCCTCTCCCTGGAAGTGGTTGGCGCAAACTATCTGGTTCCCTGAAGGCAGGACAATGTCTGTGTTCGCAGGTGATTTTTCGATAATGGCTGATATGCCGTCGGAAAGTGATCCTACCATGATCGATTCTGAAACGAACATCTTTCGTTTCCCTGCAATCGTCTGAGCTTCTTCAATATTCGACGCATATTGCAATATCTCCCTTGCAACGAGCGAAACGGGAGTGGCTGCCTGGAGAGGTACAGAAGACCTTGCAGCATTAATCGTAACCGTAAGCCCCTTTTCATTCATCCCCGATACAACCCCGATAAAATCGGCCCATGTTATCATCATGAATTTGTATCCTTCCGAAGGGTTATAGAAACAAACTATTTTGTTCTCGGCAAATTTCTTTCCTGCATAAAAGTCGAAGTTACGTGCTACCAGGAGTGAGGAGTCGGAGCTCTTACCATCCCACACGGAAAATGATGTGCACCCTGTGAGGTTTAGTCCCTGGAGGGCATGCCCTATATCGTGTGCGGCATGGTAGTTAAGCTGGCGCTGATATCCTGAACCGATGAAATCAAATTCCGGTGAGCAGGCAAAAGATGTGCCGTATATCTCAGCTTTATATTCTTCGGGAATGTTTTTATCAAGGTTTCTGTTAAACCATGCCAGGAAGTATTTAAGGAATTTTAGATAACCGTCGGAGGGGACAAGCTCGCGTATCTGCTCAAAAAATGCTTTTTCCTGGTAGAGAAGAAGCTCTTGGGTAAGCTTACCGAAAGCAACTCCACGCTCGAAAGGTTCTCCTTCAATATACATTTCCCACAGTCCGCTTTCGCTCTTCCTGATCCAGCTCTTACCTACGGCATAAGAGTTTTCTCCGGTTTGTATCCGGCCGGTTTCAAGGGCAGACATGTCTGATACCTGAGGAGGATGATCGATGAAAAAAATAAATCCTGCCAGTGTCAGAAGTGACCATTTCAATATTTGTTTCAGGGCTTTCATCTGTCAGGCATTGCGCATCTTATTTATAAGATATTGAATACCAATTAATTCGCTGCAGGTCAGAACAGAGCATATAGTAACACCTACGACTCCATGCACATTTATGTTTTGTCCTGTTAATAACAGGTTGGGAATTGTAGTACGCGGCATGACCATTCCCCTTAAAGGGTCCCTGAAATCCTTCAGCATACCGTAAAATGATCCTGTAGGAGAACCTATGTAATCGCGGTAGGTAAGCGGGGTGGAGGTAAACCAGGCTTCTGTTTTACTTTTTATACCGGGAAAGTCGCTCTCTATTGCATCAAAAAGCTTCCCGGCTCTCTCACTCTTGAATTCCCTGTATTCATTGCCTCTCTTTTCAACAGTGGTATCTGCCCATTGTGAAACATCATCCCATTTCATGTAGGTATTTACGATTATTGCGTCGGTATATTTTTCATCTGTGGATGACGGTGAAAAATGAATCATATAGCCTGATGGCCAGGTTTCAGGCGTATAGTTCTGGGCTTCCCATACCTGTCGGGTTTTGAAAACATAATAATTGCTGTTAATGTATTCGAAGGCATTTTTCTTCATTGACAGATAAAGGGTGAAAGCTCCGGTTGTCTCCTCAATGCTCCTGATCCTTGTTTTGTAAGCAGGCCGGAGCGGTGCGTCCACAGCTATATCGAGGAGGGTTTTAGGATGTATATTGGAAATAAATGTGTCACCTTCAATCAGTTCCGAATTATTGATCCTGACAGCCTTGATCTTCCCCGATTCAAAAATGAATTCAGTGACCTCAGCCTTGCGCATTATTGTACCACCGTTACCTGTAATGTAATCAGCAAGAAGGTCGCTGACCTGGGCTCCGCCGTCGATAAAGCGGTAAGAGCTGTTGATGAACGATGAGTGAATAATCATCGGAAGGTAAAGAGGCGATCTGTCTTTTATTCCGGCATAGAGAGGGGATAGTCCCAGAAGCACGTTCCTTAGTGTTTCATCTTTTGTTAGTGACGTGATGAAATCATCCATTCCTATACCAAAAAAATCGAGGTATCCGGTCTGTGTATATGAAGAATCCCGCAGATTAAACAGGTCTACCGATTCAGTTATCTCCTTAAGCTTTGAAGTATATTGAAGAAGGGCTTTCCGTTCGTGAGGGAAATAACCCTGCATCGTATCGATAAACCTTTCGTGCCCCATCGCAAAGTTGTATTCTTTGTCTCTGAACTTAACTATATCGTAACGCTCCTCATCCATTCTTCTCAGCTTAAGCCTGCCGGTTAGTTTGAAATAACGGAAGAAGTTGTTAAGCACCTGACCATCATCCATGCTTCCTATATAGTGCATGCCGGTGTCAAATATAGAGTTGTTGCGCGTAAAGGTCTGAAGGCATCCGCCCAGCTGTCTGTTTTTCTCGAGAATGCAAACATTGTATCCTTCCTGACTGAGGATATACCCGCACTGAAGACCTCCCAGGCCGCTGCCAATTATAACCACATCATATTTCATCGGCCGCGATATTTAGAAGGGATTCATGCATTTCGGATCTTACTTATCAGTTCACTTATATTAACGATTTCGCCGCATGTTATTACTGAACTTATTGTAACCCCCAGGATACCATGCATATTAGTGTTCTGTCCGGTAAGGAAAAGGTTAGGTATTTTTGTCCTGGGGAGTATTACAGATTCCATCGGTTTGTTGAAATCCTTGAGCAGTCCAAACGCCGATCCTGCCCTTGTTCCCGTATAATCGCGCCATGTAAGCGGCGTTGAGGAATAGAAGGCTTCAACACAGCTTGTGATACCCGGGAATTGCTTCTCCATTGAATTAAGCAGTACTTCGCACTTCTTTTTCTTGAATTCCTTATAGTCATCGCCTCTTTTTCCAGTGAATGTGTTTTGCCATTTTGTGAGCTCACCGAACTGCATGTATGTCAATACAGAAGCGCTCTCTGCGTATGAGTCTGATATTGAGGAGGCAGTCGGCATCAAAGCATACATCTGCGGCCATTTTTCAGGGCGATAATCACCTGCTGTCCAGCTGTTTTCCTGGTTATGGTTGTAAAAGTTATAGTTTAGGTAGGGGAAAGAGTTTTTCTTAAAAACAAGGTACATGGTGAAAATCCCGATCGTGTCCTCGAGAGTCTTGATACGATATGAAAAAGCGCCCGAGATCTTCAGCTTCTCTACCATCGTAAGTAGTTGTTCGGGATGGGTATTGGAGATGAAATACTTTCCTTCTATATCTTCGCCGCTGTCAGTCAGAACAGATTTCAGCTCAGAACTGTCGGTGGTAAATTTTAATGCTTTTGCATTCTTTTTAATTACTCCTCCGTTTCCTGTAATGTTATCTGCCAGGATGTTTATCATGAGGTGACTTCCGTCAACAACCCTCCATGCGCTTTCTATGAATGAATTATTAATGAGGGCATGGCTCAGCAGAGGCGTTTTCTTTTCATGTCCGGCATACATAAGATTATTGCCTGCGATAACATTCTGAAGCCTGGTATCCTTAATCACTGACCTTATATAATCAGCAGCACCGATGCCCATAGAGCTCAGCTCGATTATGTTGAAAGGTTTGTCAGACAGATTGTAAAGAGGAACCGATAAACAGATGTTTCGAATTGTTTTGAGGTATTCTGTGACGCCGCTCTTCTCTTCGGGAAAATAGCTCAGCAGTGTTTCTTTGAAATTGTTATGACCTATGGCGAGAGGATACTTGCCGGAAGGCAGATTAATTATGTCAAATCCGTTTTCATCGAGTTTACTTAATTTTAGCCTGCCGGTCAGCCCGAAATAACGGAAGTACTGATTCAATATCTGACCTTCATCAAGACTTTCGGTGTAGTTCAGCCCGGTGTTGAATATGCACCCTTTCCTGCCGAATGTCTGTAGCGAACCTCCAAGTTTATTATTTTTCTCAAGCAGGCAAACGCTGTACCCTTCCCTGCTTAAAATATTCCCGCACAGAAGACCTCCCAGTCCGCTTCCTATAATAACAACATCATATTTCATTACTGGTCATCAGGCAGAAATTAAAGATGGTAAAGTTAAGAAAAACTGTTACTTTTGAGCAAAATATCCGGCCGATGTTCAGCGAAGAAGATTTTGAAGATATACGTCCGTACTATGACCATGAAATAAATCCTGCGCTCAAAAGGATAATCGCAAACCCGCTTTTCGACAAGATCGTAGATTTTCTGTTTCCCGGGAAGGATACTGGTGAGATAAGGGCGATGCTTGATGCAACTTATACGGCGCGTGATTTCCAGCTTCATTTCATGCACCCTCTTGTTAATTCAATAGTTAAAAAAACATCAGACGGACTCACAACAAGCGGATTCGATCAGCTCATTCCCGGAAAGCCCTATCTTTTTGTAGGCAATCACCGCGACATTGTGCTTGATTCTGCGATCCTTCAGGTTCTTCTTTTTGATTACGGCCATGAAACCTCTGAGATAACATTCGGCAGTAACCTGATGATTAACCAGTTTGTTATCGACTTCGGAAAGGTGAACAGGATGTTCAGGGTAGAACGGGGAGCCAGCAAGGCAGAGCTGATAAGTATATCACAGAAACTTTCTGCTTATATCAGGCACGTTATCACCAAGAAGACAGCATCGGTCTTGATAGCCCAGAGGCCGGGGCGTACGAAAAACGGTAACGATAAAACGGAATCAGGACTTCTTAAGATGCTAAATATGAGCGGATCAGATGATTTTGCAGGTTCGTTCCGTGAACTCAACATTGTTCCACTTATCATATCATACGAATATGAACCCTGCTGTGCCTTCAAGGTAAAGGAACTGTATATAACAATGAAGGAGGGCTCTTACCAGAAAAGGCCCGATGAGGATCTGATGAGCATCGTAACAGGCATAACGCAGCCTAAAGGGAGAATCCGGCTGTCAGCAGGAAAACCCGTTAACATGTATCTTGATCAGATTGACGAGACAGATACGCTTAATAATAAACTTGCAAAGCTTGCTGAACTGATGGACCGGGAGGTTTACACGAATTATAAACTATGGCCGGGTAATTACATCGCGTACGATCTTAAGCATAATTGTGCCGATCATACATCTTTCTATAATTCAGCTGAAAAGGATACCTTCCTTCGATATATGGAAAACGAAATAAAGGGAATTGAAGGAGACAGGAAAACAATCGAAGATATTTTCCTGGGGATTTATGCAAATCCAGTGATCAATGCAAAACGTACAGTGTAATTCCTTTATGGATGCATTTACATTCCAGAATATCAGGATGGAAAATTTTAACACTGGCCTGTTTTATTCATCAGGTTTTTCCTTCCTTAATCTGTGGTCAGACAATTGTAAATGGAAGGGTAACTGATGCTGAAACTTTTGAACCTGTTGTTTTTGCCAACGTAATCTTCAAGGGAACAGCAATCGGTGTAAAGACAGATTTCGAAGGTAACTTTATTCTTTCCGGATCAACAGTGAGCGATTCAGTTGTCATATCTTTCATAGGATACGATACAAAAACAACAGGCATAAGACCCGGAAATATACAAACACTTGATATTCAGCTTCATCCTGCACTCTATTCCCTTAGCGAGGTTAAGATAACTCCGGGAGAAAATCCTGCACATACACTGCTCAGAAAAGTATGGGAGAGGAGCGGGGCTAACAGTAACGAAAAACTTTCAGCTTACCAATATGAGAACTATTCACGTTCGACAGTTTTTCTCAGGAAATTAGGAAGTAAAAGCGATGAGGAGAGAAACATCAGACTTTTTTCGAAGGAGTTTGATGATTATTCCGTACAAACAGGAGAAGAGGGTTTACCTGC
>Ga0172375_10005924_pt1 | contig 17374 bp, 26 predicted proteins | sample LakKiv1m_FD_114537 | JGI IMG/M metagenome (GOLD analysis project Ga0172375, IMG submission 114537) | Freshwater microbial communities from Kabuno Bay, South-Kivu, Congo - kab_092012_11.1m | ecosystem: Environmental > Aquatic > Freshwater > Lake | place: Democratic Republic of the Congo...
GAAAATTTTTGCTATTTCTCCTTTCTCACTTTCAGCTTCTATCCATTCTATATAATGTTCTTCTGACATGGGGTGAGCAACAGAACCAACCAAAACCTTTTTACCTTTTATAATTGGGGCGTGTTTTTCAACAGAAGCCTTATCATCCGCATTTTCTTTCATAAGTTTCATCGGCTCTCCGCAACAGACAAGGCTATTACTTCCTTCATGAATAACTTCAATAATATTTCCGCAGATTTCACATTTGTAAACTTCTTTTAGGTCAGTCATAAATAATTATAATCAGTAGAATATAAAAAGGTTGCGAAATTATAATCCCTGTAAGAAAAAGATGGCAAAAATACTTATAGGGCCCGCTGGAACGGGCGGGGCAGAACTTAAAAACTTCGAAGAAATTTCAAAGTTGGGCTTGGATGCAGTTGAATTTGAATTTACTTATGGGGTCTGGCTTAGTAAAGAGCAAGCAAATAAAATTCAGGAGTTAAATAAGAAACTAGGTATTTTATTTAGCATTCATGCACCCTATTTTATTAATTTAAATTCTCAAGAAGTGCAGAAAGTCGGAGCAAGTAGAGCAAGAATATTAAAATGTTTAGAGATAGCCCACTATCTTAAAGCCAAATATGTTGTTTTTCATCCGGGTTTTTATCTAAAATCAACTAAAGAAGAAACTTATAATAAGATTAAAGAGCAAATAAAAAAGATAATTGAAGAGGCCAAAATAAAAGACCTAGACTCAAGTATCTTGGCTCCCGAAACCACAGGAAAACCAACCGCATTTGGAGATTTAGATGAAATTTTGAGATTGGCAAAAGAACTAGACATTAGTGTTTGTATTGATTTTGCTCATCTAAAAGCAAGATATAATGGAAAAATAAATTACGATGAGGTAATTGAAAAACTTAAGAATTCAAAAATGAAAAAAATCCACGCTCATTTTTCAGGAATTGAATACACGAGCAAGGGGGAAAGAAAACACCTCATAACTCAAGAAAAGGATATTCTTGAGTTATTTAGTCATTTAAAGAAGTTAGATATGCAAATCTCGATAATAAATGAGTCTCCCCAACCCATAGAAGACGCAATTAAAATGAAAAAACTTCTGAATTAAAAAAATGGACCAACAAATAAAAGCAATTTTTGAAAAAGCTGGCTTTAAATGCGCAAAATGCGGATACTATTCTCCTCTTGGAAATGGTTTAGGGGTAAATAAGGCAGGTAATATAGTTTTATGTTCAATTTGCAATACTTTTGCTCCCGAAGATGCCGAGCAACTTAAAAGTTATATTGATGAAAAAGTCGCATGGCAAGAACTTGAAACTTTTAGAAGATTTAATTCTAATAAATCTTCACATTTGCCGCATAAAAGGGGAATGATTAACAAAGCCAGGCAAGGGAATTTAATGGCCAGGCCAGCCTTTGGTTATCAAGTTATCAATGGAAAACTAGAGCCCAATGAAGACTCAGAAAATGTAAGGCTCATATTTCGCGAGTTCTTGGATGGAAAAAGTTTAAATCAAATCTCACGAGTCTATGGAATTTCGGTTAATGGAATAAAGAAGATTCTTCATAATTTTACTTACATAGGCAAAATAAAATTTGCCAACCAAATTTCCCAAGGTTCGCATCAGGCAATAATCTCTCCAGAAATATTTAACGAAGTCCAAAAAAGATTTGAATTTTTAAGCAAAAAAAGTAGCAGGGACAGAGAACAACAATTTTAAACCAATGATTCTTAGTTAAATTAATAAAAAAGAGAAAATGACATCACTAAAAGCTTTTAAATTTGCAATTGTCTGGACAGCATTTTTTTCTGTTATAGGAATCATAATACAATCCTTAAGAGAAGGAAGTTTCATAATTTTACCCTTCTTTTATAAAAATTTGATTAATTGGTTCTCTTTTTTCAACGCAATTATAAATCAAACCACAGATTTGACATCATATTTATATGGAATAATCACAGACTGGTATTACTTTTTCTTTCTAGGTGGAGTACTAGCATTGCTATGGTTCTTGATTTATTACTTCTTCAGTTTTCTATTTTGGCTATTCTCAGCACCATTTAGGTCAGTTCAAAAAAAATCTAATTCAATTATAGTTGAAACACAAAAACCGATTGTTCAAGAGGAAAAACAACCAGAAGGAAAAGAAGAGGAACCCGAAAATCTGGCTTCTGAACTGAGAGATAAAAAAGATTTCAATGATACCCTAAGCCAATGGCTCGAAGAGGGGTTACTTTTGCTTTCAGAAGGAAAAATGAGTGAAGCTGAGTTAATCTACGAAGAAATAAGAAGGCAGTACAACAGTAGCAATACTAAGGATCCAATACTTTACGAAAGAATAAATAGCTTTTATAAAGAACTTCTGGATTTAAAATCCAGAGAGTAGAGAATTATTTCTTGTTCCAATCAATCATTGTGCCGTTTCTTTTTGCATCCGGGATAGTAAAACCATTGGGATATCTTTTCTTTAACTTTTCCATGTTCTCATTCAGGATTTCTTGCATATCCCAATTAAAAAAATTGCAGATCATTGCTGCATACCAAAGTGAATCTCCTATGTTCTCTCTTATTCCTTCTCTTTGATCATTATCATGAGCGAAAGTCTTTTTGATGCATGAAGCAACATCTCCGGCTTCTCCTGCAATTCCCAAGCCCCACGTTAATATTTCCTTCTCAGGAGTTTCAAATTTTTTAGCAGTTGCTTTACACACTTCTTGGTAGTCTTTTAATGTAAAATTTTCTTTCTCTCCCATAATGCCTTTAGAAATAAGAAGTTTATATAATTAACGATAAGACTTCTGTCTTTTGCTTCTAGCCTTAGAATCGCCCGGTTTGTAAGGCTCTTTTCTTCTTGTATCAGCTACAAGCAAATTCTTATCATAATCTAAGAAAGCCCGTTTTAACTCAGCTGAATTTGTAAATTTATAAATTGCTTTTGCAATTGCAAGTCTTGATGCTTCAATTCCGCTTTCAATTCCACCACCTTTAACTTTTACTGCAATGTCAAATTTCAAATCTCCTATGACTCCTTTTGTAATCTCTAATGGTTCCTTTATCATTAAAACATGAAACTTAGAACTAAGGTTTTGAAATGGGATATTATTTATTGTAATTTTTCCTGTGCCTTCTTTTATGAAAGCTTTAGCTATTGAAGTTTTTCTCTTACCCGCAACAATTATTTTTGGCATTTGCATTATAATTTCATCTCCAGCTCTTCAAGAGTCATTTTTTTAAGTAGAGGTTTAGTTTTTAATTTTTCTGCTTTTTCCTTCTTCAAATTTTCTGGCACACCCAAATAGCATTTTACCCTTTGCCAGGCTTCTTTACCGCGTCCGTTTCTATAATTTGGAAGCATGCCTCTTATACTTCTTCTCATCATTTTTTCAGGATCTCTAGAAAAGAAAGGACCCTTTTCAGGTTTCATCTTATTAAGTGCTCTTCTTGCTTTTACTTTGCTTATTGTAGCTACCTTATTTCCACTTATAACTGCTTTTTCAGAATTAATAACAATAACTTCATTTCCGCCCAAGGCTTGTTTAGATGCATAACTTGCAACTCTGCCCATTGCGCAATCTTCTGCATCAATTATTATTCTTGTCATTTTACTATTTCGCCCTTTATTTTTTTATTTGATTCCAATGCCTCAAGTATTGTACTAAAGGTACATCCGGCTTTTTTTAATTTTTGCTTTGCTGATTCTGAAAAACCCAATGCGTAAACTTCTACTTTTCTTTCTATTTCTCCTGTCCCCAACACTTTTCCAGGAACAATGAGGGCATCTTTTTTTGATTCATTTAACTTTTGTATATTCACTGAAGCTTGGTCTCTTGAAGGAACAGAAATGCTTTCAGCCAATTCAAGCAGATTATTTTTTTTAGCTAGATAAATGGCCCTCGCTAAGTAAGTATTAGTTTTCCTTTTCATGTTTTTGTTAATCTGTGTTTTGCTTGCCATTTTTTATTATTATATTTTTAAGCATAGCTGATAGAAATCTTAATCTACAAGTAGATTTTGATTCCTACTAATCGCGTTAGCTCGCAGGATATAATTTTGTTATTTTAGAGGTTTATAAATCTTTATGCGGGAGAAAGGATTCGAACCTTTGTAGGCTGAAGCCACATCGGCCTTAACGATGTCCGTTTGACCACTCCGGCACTCCCGCATACACTAAGATACATAAAGAGGTTTTAAAACCTAATTATTTAAGCTTTTTTAAGAAATCTTTTGATTCGGATTGAAGTGCCTCAATTGCTTGAATAAAAATATCTTTAGCATTCATTTGTCCCCAAGATTCAATATTAATTATTAATTCCTTTTCTTCATCTTTTTTTGATTCTTCAACTATTTTTTTGAATTCTTCGTCTTCATTATCTTCATCATCACTGTACTTATAATAGAATAAACCCGGAATGTACTTAGCATGATTTATGCCCAACCCCATTCTAGCTATGGCTAGGAATTCTAATTCTTGTTCTTTTTCAAGAACAGTAATAGGCATTTTATAGACAACACTGCCTTTTGGTGTTAATTGATCACTATAAACTGCTCCTGGCCCAACAGCGCTTAATTTAAGTTTAATAGAACACTTTCCACAGCCCTCTTCTTTTCCACAATCACATTCACTTGGAAGTTTAAGTTTCTCATTTTTTAGCGGAACCAGTCCAAGTCTATGGCTTATAATCTCGTCATAAAGCGCAGAATCATTTCTACTTATTTCAAGCATATCTACTGCTAAAACAGGTATGTAATTAACACTTCTTCTTATGGCATTAGCTAAGCTTATCGGAATATTCGCCTTAAAGCTTATTTTTTCATTTGATTTATTTATTAATTTCATATTTTTATTACAATTTTTTCATTTAAATATATAACTATACCCTTCTTCCTCTACGTCCGCCCTTCTTCTTAGGCCCGCCCCTTGGTGTTTTAGTTATATCCATTATACTGATTATTTTAAAATCATCTCTGCTCAGGGATTTTATTATTGCATGGGCAGCTGAACCGGCAGATATTCCTCCTGTTTCTCCTTTTGCTCTTACATAAAATGTAGTTATTCCATTTTCTTTTGCATCGTCGGCAATTTTCTTTGATGCAAACATAGCAACTGTTGGGGACGATTTAAGTCTGCTCTGTTTTGTTGATTGTCCTCCTGTTGACCTCGAAAGAGTATTTCCAGCCATATCAGTTAAATTTATGATGGTATTATTTTTGGAAGTATAAATATGTAAGATTCCTATTCTTTCCTTTTTGGTTTTTTCCTTTTCTTTTATTTCTTCTGGTGCTTGCAATTCTATTTCCTGAATTGGCTTTTCGCTTATTTTTTCCGTTTCAATTTTTTCTTTTATTTCTTCACTCATTTTTCTCTCCTTTCTCTTTAGGTTTTATTTTAGTTAGTATCTCTTTTTCTTCATCACTTATAATCTTTTTCTCAGGTAATGCGAGATTAACACTAATTTGATTTTCTTCTTCGAGTGTTGTCAAATGTGCCGGAGAGTCCATGATATTGCCCTTTACTGTTACGTGCTTGTGCGTTATGAACTGTCTTGCTTGAGTTTGGGTTCTGGCAAGCCCCTTTTTTAAAACAATGCTTTGCAATCTTCTTTTTAAATAATCCTCTTTGCTTAATCCAAGCACATCAGCAAGTGTAGAAACATTAAACCCTTTTTTCACTTGTCTCTCAACAAATTCCTTTTTATCTTTTTCGTCTGCAGTAATTAAGCTTTTAGCAATATCTCTTATTTTTGTAATGGCATAATCTGCTCTCCAAACTTCTCTTCTGCTTTTAAGTCCATATTTTTTTATCAAACCCTGCTCTTCTTTAAGTATTGACAAGTCATGCAGTTTTCTTGGTTTATTATATTTCTTATGCTTTCTTATTGGCATTTTATTTCTCCCCTACAGAGCTTGTTGGTTTTGCTGTCTTTGTTTTAATTCCAACACCCTTCTTTCTATTTACTCTAAAGTGGCTTCTTGTACTTTGTCCTCTTGTTGGCTGGCCTGTCGCATGTCTTAATCCCCTATATGAACGTATTTTCTTTAATCTTTTAACATCTAGTTCAAGAGCAGTATCAAGACCAGAACCGATTAGATGAGAATCCTTGCCTGTTGTAAAATCATTTCTTCTATTTAATAGATATTTTGGAAATTTGTGTTCTCTTAAAGTTTCTTCTATTTTTGCTATCTCCTCTTTGCTTAGTGTTTCTATTTTTCTATTTTTATCTAGCTTATTGATTATGCATACTGCATTTGAAATAGCCCATGAAACTCCCCTTATCCTTGTAAGACCCGCATAAATGTTTTTATTTCCCGGAACATCTGTTTGTAAAATTCTAACTATCTTGCCCAAGCTAACTTCTTTGCTTATTAAACTAGGTTTCTTTTCTTTTACTTCTTTCTTTTCTACTTTTTGTTTTTGTTCTGCTTGTGTTTTTTGTTTTTCTTCTGCCATTTTAGTATACAAATAAGTAGTGTCTTTCTTCACTACCAAGTTCTTCTAGTATTCTTTTAACTATTGCTGTTTTCGGGTCCGGAAGATTTGAAATTCTCTTCTTCAAATCTTCAAAACTTTCAAAAGGTTTTTTATCCCTTTCATCAAGTATGGCTTTCATGTGTTTGCTGCCAAAACCCGGAAGAAGTTCAATCTGATGAAGTCTTGTATTTATTGGTTGCGCTTTGTTGAAAAAATCAACAAATTTTTTCTCATCTTCTTGCACTTGTTTTTCTATGTAGTCTTGCAGAAATTTCTTTGCTGCTTCGCTTATTTTTTTAATATCCAGCTTGCCAAGGATATAATACACCTTGTCTCGCTTTCCTTCTCCAATATAAACTTCTTCTCCTACTTCAAGCTTTAATCCTCTCCTAGGTACTAGTTCTAAAAGAGTAAAATTTTTTTTACCAACAGCTTGTGCTATTGGCATCATTTTCTTTTCTAGGGGATAACCATAAGGGAGATAGTCTATTACAATCGCATATTCTTCTTTCTCTTTCATTTTCTCTATTTGATATTCTTAATTGCTCCAAGTATTTTATTTGTTTCATCTGCATCTAAACTTGTCTCAGTAAACACTTTATTTAGCTCAACAGCATTTTCAGGGCAGAGATCAACTATTTTTATTATATCTGCTTCCTTTAATTTTATTATTTCCATTTTCTTTAATTCTTCCTTTAATTTTTCAGCTTTTTTTGAATCGAGAACTTGGAACTTTTTTATATATGCCTTTAGTTCCTTTGTTTTATCTGTTTCTTTTAAATTATTGAGCATTTCCTTTACTTCATGAAATCCGAGAACTTTTCTATCTTTAATCATTTTAATCTTTTAAGATTGGCTGGTTTAATTATATGAATTTTATCTGCATTTCCGTGTTTGAGTTTTATTATGTAGGCGCTTCCCCTCATACCCTCTATAACACCAACAAGACCCTGTATTCTTTTTGGAAAGGCCGGATTAAGAGAGTGGTCTCTTACTATTGCAACTTTGTCGCCGTTTTTGAATTCTTGAAAGTGCTTGCTAAGCTCTATGTTTCCTTGTTTTTTTACATTTCTTCGTTTTAACATTTTTCTTGTTTATTTGGTTTAATTAACTGACTTTATGATTTTCATAGAAATAGAATGTTTAAAAAGCTTTCTTAATGCCTATTTATGCCTTTTTTGACTAGTGAACATGCCCCTGTTCTAAATCGCCCCTTTCTCTTGATTTCTCCATGCCGTCTACTATGGCTCTAAACATCTTTGGCCCCCATACCCGAATTCCGCATCTTTCACAGAAATCAATTACACTATCGCTACTTACTTCACTGCCACAATAAATACATTTTCTTGCCATTTTCTCTTTTTTATTAATTTTCTAATTATAGTTTTATTTATAAATATTTGTATTCTGGCCTTTATTAATCATATTTTTTTAGGGCTCTTCTAAGTCATAGAAAGTTTTAAAAACAAGCCTGAATAGGCTTTTTTATGATAATCCCAATTCGATGTTTCTCATGTGGAAAACCAATAGCGCAGCTATGGGAAGAATTTAAAAAACGCACAGAAAAAGGCGAGGATTCTGGTAAGGTTCTCGATGATCTTGGTTTAGAAAGATACTGCTGCCGCTCGATGTTCTTGGGCCAAGAAGATACTTTAGAGTTAGTTAATAAGTTTAAAAAGTTCTAATTCTATTTTTATTCTAGATTTTCTCTTCTCCAAAATTCCCTTAGTTCGTGAATAGGAATTTGTCCTGGAGCAGATTCTTTACCTTTTTCCATGGATGCAAATGTTAGGTAACTACCATGCGATGCACCATATCTTCTACTCTCTCCACTTAAGGGGCCCATGCATAGTCCAATAGTTGGCATTAATCTATTTTCTAATAAATCTAGCATTCGAAGATTATCGCCCGTACTATTAGCCCAAGTAGCTAATTTAATAATATCTGGTTTAGCTGCAAACATATTTCTATAAATCCCGTATAAGTCTTTTGGAGTTTCATTAAAGTTGTGATAGGATAATATTATTTTTGTCTGGTGATTATCTGGTAAGGTCATTTCATGGCCAAACTCATTATCTAAGAATTCTACTCCCCAATCTAGGGCAGTTTGAGCCAGTTCTGCTCTTTCTTTTTCTGAACCCCTAAAACCTCCCCCTGAATCTGGTCCGGCTTGAGAAATGTGTCTTATTGTAAATATTATTGGACGAGGTATGGTTCTTAATACTTCTCTAACAAATTGATGTGAGAGACTTTGGCAATAATCAAATCGTGCTTCTATGATATCTGCTCCACTTTCCTTGGCTTTATTAGCATCTATCTGGGTCTGGTTTTTAGCGAATACTTTTACAGGTACAGCAATTAACATTTCTATAGTTATCATGTCTATTATAAAAAGATTATTAATCTGTAAAATACACAAATCAAAATGCGATCTAACTATAAATAATAAAAATAAGTGAAACAGCATTTTGGCTTCACCTCCGAAGAGACTAACACCAATAACGTAGGCTGCTTGACTTCTGTGTTCGGAATGGGAACAGGTATTACCAACGCACTATGGCCGTTTCATAATTACTTATTCGGGATGGTTTATAAAGCTTTTTATACCCCGACACATTATATAAAATATGACTTTAACCGAGAATAAGAAGGGTATGAAAATTCTTGTTGTTGATAATCATCCTCAAACTGCCACAGAATTAACTACTAATTTAAGTTGGGCCGGTTATAATGTTTTAGAGGCAAATAACGAAAAAGACGCAGCCGAAATATGCGATCAAGAAAAGCCAGATTTGATAATCATAGATAAAGAAACCATTTCCCCTTCGTGTATAGACAACCGAAAAATAATTCTAACTGGCTTTGACATAAATAAATCCTCATTTAAAAAATACAAAAATGTGGTTGGCTATCTAGAAAAGCCAATAAGTAAAACAGATCTTTTAAAAGAAGTTAGCAGATTTCTTAAATAATTTTTATTCTTAATTAAGAAGCTTTTTATACCGAGATTCTTTAATTTTTGTGAGCGCGAGGGTACCGAAGCGGTCAAACGGGAGAGACTCAAAATCTCTTGGCTTTATGCCTTCAAAGGTTCGAATCCTTTCTCTCGCATTTTGTTAAGCTCCTGTAGCTCAGCCCGGAATCAGAGCAGAAGCATCCTAAGCTTAAGGTCCGAGGTTCAAATCCTCGCAGGAGCGTTGTAATCTTAAAGAGAATGCTTACTATAATTTGTCCAGATTTTCTAAAACAGCAATCTTTAAAAGACATTAAAACCCACTATTATCATACCAGTGCGTTGGTAGTATAATGGTTAGTACTACTGGTTTCCAAACTAAAAGTCCCAGATTCTATGGGCTTAAGGTGAAAATACCAGTTGATCCGGGTTCAATTCCCGGCCGACGCATTTAAAAACTTTAAAGATAAGGAAAAATAATGGAAAATCAAGAACAATTAACCCAAGTAAAAAAAGCAGAAAGATGGTTCGACAAGAATTACAAACTTTTAATGTTGATTCCAATAATGGTTACAATAGTCTGCTTTGTTTACTTAGTTATTTTTTATTCTCAAAATCAAAGTTTTATTCTTAAAGATGTAAGCCTTTCAGGAGGAACAACAATAACCCTTAATGGAAACATAGACGCAGATAAACTCCAATCTGCACTTGAGCAAAAATACCAAGGGAATTTTGTCCTGAGAAAACTCACTGATGTGCGTTCGGGTCAGGTATTAGCGGTTGTAGTAGAAACGCCATTGGACTCTAACATAGTCAAAGCAGATATAGAATCAGCGTTGGGAATACAGCTTACATCAGAAAACTCAAGTATAGAGTTTACTGGTTCAAATCTCAGTAATAATTTTTATAATCAGCTTATGATTGCTCTTTTAATCTCTTTTGTTCTGATGTCTATTGTTATTTTCTTCTTATTCAAAACATTTATTCCAAGCATAGCAGTAATTTTTGCTGCTTTTTCAGATATAGTCATGCCCCTGGCACTGATTGATTTCTTGGGCATAAGAGTTTCAGCAGCAGGTATTGCAGCATTCTTGATGCTTGTTGGTTATAGTGTAGATACAGATATCTTATTAACGACAAGGGCACTTAAAAAAAGAGAAGGGACTCTAAATAAAAGAATATTCGGAGCATTCAAAGTCGGAATTTTAATGACTCTTACAGCACTCTTTGCTGTTCTTCCAGCATTCTTTATTGTAACAGGTCTTCCTGACTCTTTTAGGCAAATCTTTTTAATTCTGGCTTTGGGATTAGTCGCTGATATTATCAACACATGGCTTACAAATGTAGGCATAATTAAATGGTATTGCACAAAAAAAGGCATAAATTAAAAAAATGAAATTACACTGGAGAATTTGGGTTTTAATTGCAGTATTAGTAGCTTGTGCCCTATTCATATTTCCACCAGGCCTCTTATTTCAAAACGGCGTGACAATCCAAGGTATTGAAAAGAATAGCACAGAATACATTCAAGGACTTAGAAATGGTATGATAATAACTTCAATAAATTCTATCGCAATAAATAATGTTGAAGACTATAATAACGCCCTACCAAAAATATTTTTAAATAATTCTGAAACCACAAAAATTACAATGGCTGCAGATGGAAATAATTTTGTATTTTTTGCACAGGACGGTTTTAATTTTATGGTAACGGACATACAAAAAACAAGGTTAAAAACAGGACTTGACTTAAGTGGAGGAGCTCGTGCTTTAGTTAAAGCAGCCAATAAAACTCTTTCAGAATCAGAAGTTAATGATCTTATAGCAATAACCAATCAGCGTTCAAATGGCTATGGTATTAAAGATATAACTATTAAACCGGTAAAAGACTTGTCTGGAAACAACTACATGCTAATTGAAGTTGCTGGCGCAACAACAAGCGATATGCAGGATTTAGTTTTAAGTCAAGGAAAATTCGAAGGAAAAATAGGAAATATTACAATTTTTAGTGGGGGAAAAGATATTAGTCATGTTGAACGTTCAGGTCAACAATCAGGAATAGAGGCCTGCTATGCAAATGAGAATGGCGGCGAGTATTGCAGATTCCGTTTCCCAATATCATTAACAGAAGAAGCAGCTAAAAGACAAGCAGCAGTAACAGGCAATCTTACCATTAGTTTAGAAAATCCAGAATATCTTTCTGAAAAACTTGACTTGTACCTTGATGACAATCTCATGGACTCTTTATTCATTTCAAAAGACTTAAAGGGGCAAGTTGCAACTCAGATACTCATTCAGGGTTCTGGTTCAGGTAAGGATAGATCAGAGGCAATAGCCGATGCACAAAAGGAGATGAGTAAACTGCAAACAATATTAATTACTGGAAGCCTGCCTTACAAATTAGAGATTGTCAAGCTTGATACAATCTCGCCAACACTAGGAAGAGAATTCACAAAAAATCTTATTATTCTTGCTGCTGTTGTTTTTGTTTTAATCTCTGTTGTTCTATTTATAAGATATAGAAAAATAAAGATTACTTCATCAGTAATACTAACAATGTTCTCAGAAGCATTTATTACGCTTGGAATTGCAGCATTAATAAACTGGAATCTTGATGCACCCTCTATTGCAGGTATAATTGCCGGTATGGGAACAGGGGTTAATGACCAGATTGTTATTATTGACGAATCTGTTTCGAATGTGCAAGCAAGTCTAAAAGAGCGCATAAAAAATGCTTTCTTTATTATTATAGGAGCTTTTTTTACTATTATTGCTTCAATGCTTCCACTATTTTGGGCAGGTGCAGGTATGCTTAAGGGTTTTGCCTTAACAACAATCCTAAGCGTGTCGGTGGGTATTTTGATTACTCGTCCTGCTTTTGCAGAAATCATAAGAAAAATTATAAAAGACTGATATGATAATAAAGATTTTAGGAATATTTGATATTATTGCGGCAGTAATCTTCTGGAGTTTTTCTTTTTTTGGAGCTTTTTCAAAAACCTTTGTTTTAATCGCAGGGTTTTACCTTTTGATTAAGGGTGTTATTTTCGTTTTAACAGGAGATGTGGCCTCAATTGGGGATATAGTTTGTTCTCTGATTATATTTATAGGCGCCTTTTTAATGCTCCCAAAATTATTAGTTTTCATAGTTGCTTTTTTCCTTCTTCAAAAAGGCATAATAGGTCTTTTCTAAAAGAATTTGATTATTCATAAGTTTTAAAAGATAAAACTCTCTAAGACTTATAGTAAAATGCTTCCAAAAATACACATTCTCGTAGGCGCAATAACAACCATTATAATTTTTATCTTATTCCCCTCAATAAGTCTGTTAGGACTTTTACTTCTTTTTTTATCATCATTCTTAATTGATTTTGACCACTACCTCTACTATGCTATTATAAAAAAAGATATTAGTCTCTCAAGAGCCTATAAATGGTTCATGAATAAAAGAAGTATAGCCAATAAGATGAAACCAATTCAATTGGCTCAGTATAAAAAAGAAATCTTTCTCTTTCATGGTATAGAATTCTGGATAGTCCTTCTCCTATTAATTTTAGTTAATAAAATATTTCTCTTTATTCTTTTAGGGATAATTATACACATGACTCTGGATTTTATTGAACTATACTCAAGAAACTATCCTCTTTATCAAAAAACTTCTCAATTATATAACTATAAGAAGAATCAGGGTCTGAAATCTTTTTTTTAATTATAGACCACACTATCATAAACTTTATAAACCTACTAGTGCTACTAGTAGGTATGAAAAAAATAGTTTGGAAAAACAGATCTAATAATCAACTGTGTGTAACTATTCCAAGTGGTTCGGGTATAAAAGAAGGCGATATAGTTAACATTGAAAAGGAAAAAATAAAGAAAATAGTTTACAGCACCATAGTTGGTGATATGTTTCATTATGGCCATTTACAACATCTAGAACAAGCAAACGACCTGGGAGATTTTCATATCTGTGGTGTTTTAACAGACAATGCAACACTGGAATATAGAAAGAAACCAATTTCTAGTTTTGAAGAGCGAAAAGCAATAATTTCTAATTTAAGATGCGTTGATATGATAATGCCCCAAACAACACTAGATCCTACTGAAAATTTAAAAAAGATAAAAGAGAACTTTCCCGGAGCAGAGATAATTCTTGTCCATGGTGATAACTGGAAGGAAATACCTGGTTCAGATTACATAAAGAAAACTAAAGGAAAGCTAATCAAACTGCCTTATTATAAAAAACTTTCAGACGCTCATGTAAATAAAATGCTTAGGGCGGAATAAAATGAGAGAAAAACCAATTGCTTATGTAGCCATGTCTGCTGATTTAGTGCATCCCGGACATCTAAATATAATTAATGAAGCAAAAAAACTTGGGAATGTTGTTTTAGGTTTGCTTACTGATAAAGCCATAGCAAGTTACAAAAGATTGCCCTATATGACTTATGAACAAAGAAAGGTTATAGTAGAAAATATAAAGGGTGTAAAAGAAGTTGTTGCTCAAGAGACTCTTGATTATGTCCCAAATTTATTAAAAATCAAACCAGATTATGTTGTCCATGGTGATGACTGGAAAGAGGGTCCGCAAAAAGAAACAAGACAAAGAGTAATTGAAACACTAAGAGGATGGGGCGGTCAACTAGTAGAAATCCCCTATACACAAGGAATTTCTTCAACACAATTAAATAATGCGATTAAAGAAATAGGAACAACGCCTGAAATAAGACTCAGAAAATTAAGAAGACTTCTTAACGCAAAACCCATTGTAAGAGTAATAGAAGCCCATAATGGCTTAACAGGTTTAATAGCAGAGCACTCAAAAGTAAAAAAAGACAGCAAAGAAAACGAGTTTGACGCAATGTGGATAAGCAGTTTAACAGAATCAACAGCAAAAGGCAAACCTGACATAGAACTTCCTGATTTATCTTCAAGAATTTCTGTTCTTCAAGATATTCTAGAAGCCACAACTAAACCAATAATTTACGATGGTGATACTGGAGGTCAGACAGAACATTTTACTTTCCTTGTAAGAACTCTTGAAAGACTTGGCGTTTCAGCAGTTATAATTGAAGATAAAACCGGTTTAAAGAAGAATTCTCTTTTTGGAACAGAAGTCTCTCAAGTACAAGAAGACATTGATAAGTTCAGTTATAAAATTTCTGAAGGGAAAAAAGCTCAGGTAACACAAGACTTTATGATAATCGCAAGAATAGAAAGTCTCATAGCTGGTAAAGGTGTTTCAGATGCCTTACTAAGAGCTAAAGCATATATAGATGCTGGTGCAGATGGCATAATGATTCACAGCAAAGAAAAAGACCCTAAAGAGATCTTTGATTTCTGTAAAGAGTATTCTAAATTTGAAAAAAAAGTCCCTCTTGTTGTAATTCCATCAACATTCAGTCATGTTAAAGAAGACGAGTTAAAAAAAGCAGGAGTTAACATAGTCATCTATGCTAACCAACTTTTGAGAAGCGCATACCCTGCTATGAAAAAGACCGCAGAAACAATTCTTGAAAATGAAAGGGCTCATGAAGCAGAAATTTTTTGCATGTCTATAAAAGATATCATAAACCTAATTCCCGGAGGCAAATAAAATGATTTCTTGTGAAAGTCTTTTCCAAATATTTGAAAAGAATAACTTAACATTTTTTACTGGAGTCCCTGATTCTACTTTTAAGGATTGGATGGCCTTTTTAGCAGACGAGCATAGCAAGAGATTAACTAATCTTATTCAACCAAGCGAATGCGAAGCAATAGCATCAGCAACAGGTTATAATCTTGCTACAAATAGAATTCCAATAGTCTACATGCAGAACTCTGGACTAGGCAAGTGCATAAATCCTCTAACCTCTCTTTGTGATGAAGAAGTTTATTCTATACCTCTTTTAATGATGATTGGTTGGCGCGGAGAACCAGGAAAACACGATGAGCCCCAACACATAAAAATGGGTCGAATAATGCTCCCTTTACTTGATACTTTAGAAATACCCTATAAAATTCTGCCAAATACATTAGAGGAAGCAGAAGAAACGATTAATGAATTAAAAAATTTAGCCGAGAAATCAAGTTCGCCTGTTGCACTAATAATAAAACCTGATTTGCTTGAAAAATATGAAATAAAATCAAAGCAAAAAGAAGAGTTTGAGATGACGAGAGAAGAATCTATTAAATTAATTGTAGACAATCTAGCTAACGAAATAATAGTTTCAACAACAGGAAAAATTTCAAGAGAACTTTGGGAATATAGAATCAAAAAAGGTCAGACTCCAATAGATTTTTATACAGTTGGAAGCATGGGCTGTGCTTCTTCAATAGCCCATTCAATAGCTTTGCAAAAAAAAGATAAAAAAGTTATTGTTTTAGACGGCGATGGTGCAGCACTTATGCAATTGGGTGCATTTTCAACAATAGGTTATTACCCCACAGAAAATTTCTATCATATTATTTTAGATAACCAAAGCTATGAATCAACAGGTGAACAGCCAACAGTTTCATCAAAGATAGATTTTGAAAAAATAGCTTTAGCTTGCGGTTATAACGGGGCCAGAACAATTGAAGTAGAACAAGACTTAGTTTCTTTTTTAAAAGGAATTAAAAATATCAAGGGCCCCTATCTCCTTGTTGTAAAAGTCAACAAGGGTTCAAGAAAAGATTTGGGCAGGCCAAAAACAACACCCTTAGAAAATAAAGAACAATTTAAAAATTTTTTATCTAAAAAATAAAATGGCACAAAAAGAATATTTTGGTTTTGGAAGCGCTTCAAATTTAAGAAACCTGCTCGAACAAGAGAGAGCAAAAAGTGTTTTTCTTGTTACAGGAAAAGATTCTTTTAATGCCAGTGGGGCAAGAGGAGAAGTACTCCCAATTTTACAAAATTATAGATTTGCAACATTTACTGATTTTTCTCCAAACCCAAAATTAGCCAATATACAAGCAGCATATACGAGATTTAAAGAAGGCAAATATGATGTTCTGATTGCTGTTGGCGGTGGAAGTGCTATTGATGTTGCAAAAGCAGTAAAACTTCAGGAATTCCAAAAATCAGGTAGAAAAATACCTCTTATTGCAATGCCCACAACAGCAGGTTCTGGAAGTGAAGCAACTCATTTTATTGCTTATTATTCTTCAGGCAAGAAGCAATCAGAAGGCATACCTGATTTAACTTTGCCTGATTATGCAATAGTCGATCCACATTTTGTTATGAATCTTCCAAAAATTATTGCGGCTCAAAGTGGAATGGATGCATTGGCTCAAGCAATCGAGTCTTACTGGTCTGTAAATTCAACAGACGAATCAAAAAGACTCGCAACCAAAGCAATAAGGCGATTATCTGATAATCTCGAGTTATCTGTTATTCATCCTACAAGAGACAACAGGCAAGCAGTAATGGAAGCAGCAAATCTTTCCGGTAAAGCGATTAACCTTACGAGAACAACCGCTCCGCACTCAATTGCTTATCCGATGACAGCACATTTTAATGTTGCCCATGGTCAGGCAGTTGGACTTGCCCTAGGAGAATTGCTTGTTTATAATTTTCAGGTTAGAGATGATGATTGTTCTGATTCAAGGGGCTCTGACTATGTTGCTGGAACAATACAGGAGTTAAGCAATATTCTTGGTTTTAAAACACCTGAAAAAGCTAAAGAGGGTTTGCAAGATTTAATGAGAAGAATAGGGCTACAAACAAGACTTTCAGGATTAGGTATAAAAAGAAAAGATATTAATTTAATTTTAAAAGATGCTTTTACTCCTGGAAGAGTAGATAACAATCCTCGAATATTGACAGAAGGTGCATTAAGAAATATTCTACAGAACCTTCTTTAAAGGTTAACTTTATAATATATCTATTCTAGTTTATAACATGAGAAAACAATCAATAGAAGAAATTAAAAAAGCCAATGCAAAGGAAAAAGAATTAAACAATAATGCTTGGTACTCTAGAAA
>Ga0172375_10005925_pt1 | contig 17373 bp, 14 predicted proteins | sample LakKiv1m_FD_114537 | JGI IMG/M metagenome (GOLD analysis project Ga0172375, IMG submission 114537) | Freshwater microbial communities from Kabuno Bay, South-Kivu, Congo - kab_092012_11.1m | ecosystem: Environmental > Aquatic > Freshwater > Lake | place: Democratic Republic of the Congo...
TGACCAAAAATCAATCGAAAAACTGGCGAGGCCGATCCTGGACGGCAAAGTCGATTGGACGCTCAGCCTCAGGGGTAATTCCTTTAGAATCATGAGATTGCTAAAAATGGACTGGCTAAGCGGTGAGCGCGTCATTCCAAAAAAACTGCTTGACGATCCAAATATCTGGAGTAGACCAGAGGTTGGATACGGCCTAGAAACCCTCATGAATAAATCTCTCCTCAATCGCCACAGCGTATTTAGAACAATTTATCTAAAAAATGTGATTAACACCAGAAAATCCGACAAAGACGGATTAATTAAGGGAACGATTAAAGACTATTGGGTAATCAGCGAGATTTCAAAAGTCATGCCACTGCACCGATTTATCACGCAGTTTTTGGTTATGGCTTATTTAAATCGAAAATACAGCAAACTATAACCAGCATATATCTGTTACAATAACAGTGTGAAGAAGCAAGCCAAGAAATCTGTTATCAAACCTAAATCCATCATAAATCGACGGGCTTCTTATGATTATTCTTTAAACGGCGAGTTAATGGTAGGTATGGTGCTGACTGGCCAAGAAACCCGGGCTGCTCGTGAAGGACACATCCAATTGAAAGGTTCTTTCGTTAGCATTCGTGACAATGAACTTTGGTTAAACAACGCCAGTTTCAGCCTTAAATTAAACGAGAAGGGGAAACCTGGCGCCCGCGCCATTGACACATCCCCGCGAAAATTGTTGGCCAGTCGAAAGCAAATCGAGAATCTGCAAGGTGAAAAACAAAAGGGGATGACTATAGTCCCACTTAGGCTGCTGACCGCTGGCAGGTATATAAAACTAGTTATCGCCGTCGGTCGAGGCAAAAAACGCTACGATAAACGTGAGACAATGAAACGCCGCGACCAAGAGCGCGAAATAAATAGGGTGGTAAAGGGCAGCTGATTATCCACCCCTCCCAACCAATTAACAAGGTCCGACCCTCGACTCGCGCTAGAAACAAAACTGAACATACTATGTGTCCTTGTGCAACTCTTCGCCGTATGGCGAATCAGACATGCTCGGACAGCATGGTTCGCACGGTTTCGTTTTTACGGAGTCTCAAGAGGACCTTGTTAATTGGTTGGGAGGGTTGAACACTAAACACATCTTGTGGCTTTTTTATTGGGATAATGAAAATGATATCTGGTTGATGCGCTTGTTTTGTAGACTTTTGTCGATGTAATAATAAGATAACCTATTGAGTCGCCGCAAAATAACGGCTGGTTATTCATGGCTAATCGAGTATGTTTGAACCCTCGTCGAGACGACGAGGGAAGTTACGCAGATTACCTGTAATAGCCCGGTGTTATTTTATGCGCGCAGCGAGATTGGTTGTCGCTTGTTACTATCGACGAAAGTGACACGAAAAACCACAAAGAGCGAATTGTATTATAATCAAGACATGAAACTATATTCTTGGAACGTAAATGGGATTCGCGCGGTTATTAACAAAGGCGCTTTGCAAAAATTCGTTGCACAGCACCAACCGGACATCCTTTGCCTGCAAGAAACCAAAGCCAAAGAAGGGCAGGCGGTCATCGATTTACCCGATTATTTGGAATATTGGAATAGCGCCGAGCGCCCTGGCTATAGCGGCACAGCGATATTTACTAAAATCAAACCACTAGCAATTATCAACGGCTTTGCCGATGATATTGCCGAAAAGTACTCGCTGGCCGATCGTTTCGGCGACCCAAACGCCGAAGGTAGGGTAATTTCAGCCGAGTTTAACGATTTTTGGGTTGTTTCGGTCTATACGCCTAATTCAAAGGGTGATTTATCGCGACTAAGCCTTCGCCACAAACAGTGGGACCCGGCCTTTTTAGATCACGTAAAACACCTTGAAAAGTCAAAACCCGTACTGTTTTGTGGTGATTTGAACGTCGCGCATGAACCAATTGACCTGGCTAATCCGAAACAGAACGAAGGCAAGCACGGCTATACAACCGAGGAACGTGAAGGTTTTGATAAGCTCATTTCCGCTGATTTTGTAGATATTTTCAGGCAAAAATACCCAGATAAAACCGATGCCTACACCTGGTGGACACACTGGGCAAATGCTCGCGCGCGCAACGTTGGTTGGCGGATCGATTACTGGATGGCATCAAAATCAATCGCGGACAAGATAAAAAATCCCGAATTACACCCAGAGGTAATGGGGTCCGATCACTGCCCAATCAGTATTGAGTTCTAGACTTTTTTATTTATAGATAAAACTTATGTTTGACAAATACCAGATATATTTGGTATTATCACCTTGTACTTGTAAAACGAGGTGTCAGGGGGCTCCAGTGGGGAATCGACCGCATGCCCACGCAACCGTCGACTGGCGAACTCTACCGGAAGGAGTATCTCTACCTATTCACATTCAACGTGATGAAGAGACCTATACCATCGGCGACGACGTCACGCGGAAAGAAGGGGTTCGCATCGGCCACGGTAGTGTGGTCCAGGACGGAAGCTACCTCGGCGATTACGCCACCATCGGTGACAACGTCATCGTTGGCTACGACACTATCGTCGGCTCGAAGGTCAAGATCGGCGACAGCAAGCGTACGACCATCGGCGTAGGATGCACTCTCGAAAAGGGCACCATCATCGAAGAGGGTGTCACCATCGGTGATGGAGTTCACGTCATGCGAGGTGCGTGGATCAAGAGGGGCGCATCCATCGGCACGATCATCGGCGGCACCGTTATCGGCGAGTATGCCATTGTCGGCGCTGGAGTCGAGATTCAAGGCAATCTGAACAAGGTTGTCGACGGCGTGGTCGTCAAGGTACCTTTGGTCCAAGCCTATCGCGTCCTTCGAAACGATGCAAAGATGTTCCATATCGATGCATCCGACTGGTCCTCCTACGTCACACCCCTGGTCGCCTGATCCGATCTACAAGTCACGCGCCTCGGCGCACCACGAGTTTGAGCCGCACAAAGAAGTAGCTCCTCGGGTGACCGAGGCGCTACTTCTTTGTTTTGATATAGTATAAATATGGACATGCATCCTTATTGGCACAAGCAAACATCGGACAAACCCCTTTATCCCGATATCGAGTGGTCCAAGCCCGAGCAAAAATCGCAGAAGGGCCGCCTGGGAATAATCGGTGGCAACAAGCTGGGGTTTATCAGCGTAGCCGAAAGTTACCAAAAGTCACTAAAAACAGGGGCGGGTGAAGTCCGCGTTCTGCTACCAGATGTGCTGAAAAGATCAATACCGCCCGCTATGACCGACGTGATTTTCGGGGCGACTAATCCTTCCGGTGGACTGGCCAAAGACGCCGCAAACGAAATGAAAGCGCTGGCAGAGTGGGCGACGGGCATATTGCTAGTCGGAGATGCCGGTAATAACAGTGAAACCGCGATTTTATACGAGGACTTCATCAAAAACTACAAAGGACCGCTGGCACTGACTCGCGACGCGGTCGACCTGCTGAAAAACGCTAGTGCTAGCGTAGTGGAGAGGCCAAACACACTACTGGTAGTGTCGTTTGCCCAACTCAGAAAATTGTTTCAAACGATTTATTATCCGATAGTCCTGACTTTTAGTATGCAATTAACCAATATGATCGAGGCGTTACATAAATTTACAATAACTTACCCGGCAACAATCGCTGTTTTACACCAAGGGAATATAATTATAGCTCATCAGGGCGAGGTGACAACAACGCCATCAACCGACCCAATGAAGATATGGCGAGGCGAAACCGCCACTAATGCCACCGTTTATTGGCTCTGGAGCCCGTCAAAACCCCTCGAAAGTGTTACCGCCAGCCTTGTTGCAGAGCGATAATCATTATTTGTTAAATCTATACACTTATCTTTACCAAAGTGTTGTCGTGCTGCCATAACTAGCCTATGATACGAAATTTATGGTAAACTTCTAAATAATGAGCCCTAATCAGAAACAAGAAATTCTTCAACTCGCAAAAACCTGGATGCGAGACGAACTAATTCCTGCCCATAAAAGAAAGACCGAAGAACTCAAAGATTTAAAAGCATTTAATATTAATCACTTCTTGTGGCCATATCTTGCTTATTTTTTAGAAGGAAAGACGGATAGTGAAACGCTTGCTCGTGTCTTAATCTTGCCAAGAGCGCTTGGCCCTTCTATTAATACGATGTTTGGTACTCGAGCACAGGCATTAATTACACGGTTGTTCGCTGGCAATGCCTATGGGTCCACGACTCCGGGTATTGACATTGAATTCGTCGACCAAATCGATGGCAGGCGCAAGTACTGCCAACTAAAAGCTGGTCCGAATGTTATTAACAGGGATGACGTTACTATTATTCGTGAGCATTTTCGTGCGTTGCAAAACCTTGCCCGCACAAATAACCTGTCTCTTCAGACTACAGATATGATGTTTTGCCTCCTGTATGGAGAACAAGACCAAAAAAGCACATTTATTAAAGAATTGGAAAAGGATTACGTCGTATCAATGGGAAAAGATTTCTGGCATCGCTTTACTGGGGATTCGGAGTTTTATCACGATCTTATTCAGGCTATGGGCGAAGTTGCCAAAGAGGTCAACATGAAAGAGGACATTCAGCGCATAACAAAAGAACTTGCGAGGTCAATCGAGAAAGAATACCCGGATTTAATTAAATAACCCTTGCATTATGCAATGGGTACTGTAATAATGGGTGCATGGGCAGCATAAGCGCATTACTCACAATATCTGAAGCCGCAGACAAAATCGGTGTATCTTGTGACACGATTCGACGCTGGGAGAAAAAAGGGTTAATAAAATCATCAAGGGATGAAAATAATCACCGTATATTCTTGATAGACGAAATTAAGCGCTTGCACACAAAAACTTCAGGATCTAGCGGTGATGAAAATAATTATCGTATATTAAAAACTGACAAACAGACAAAATACACGTCTATAGATCTTTTTGCTGGGGCTGGCGGGACCGCCTTGGGCTTGGAAAACGCCGGTTTTAAACATATTCTACTCAACGAGTTCGATAAACACGCAGTAGCAACTTTGCGTCAAAATAAACCAAATTGGAATGTGAACGACGAGGATATTCATAAGGTTGATTTTACTGAGTGGAAAGGTAAGGTTGACGTTGTCGAAGGAGGATTCCCGTGCCAATCGTTTAGCTACGCCGGGAAAGGGCGTGGATTTGAGGACACTCGAGGTACATTATTTCATGAGTTTGCACGCGCAGTAAAAGAAGTGCGGCCAAAAATAGCAATCGGTGAGAATGTACGCGGACTCCTAACACACGACGGTGGCCGCACATTGGAAACTATGGTTAAAATTCTACAAAACTTAGGATATAAGGTCGCCTATAAAGTAATGCGTTCGCAATATTTTGATGTTCCCCAAAAACGAGAACGTTTAGTGATTATTGCGGTACGAAAAGATCTGAACACTCAAATCTTATTCCCAAAAGAGCGCGACTACACTATTTCATTGCGTGAAGCGATTGGAGATAGTCCACAAAGCGATGGTCAAGAATATTCTGATAAAAAATACGAGGTTATGAAACAGGTGCCAGAGGGCGGCTATTGGCGCGACCTTACAAATGAACTGCAACGTGAGTATATGAAAGCAAGTTATTTTCATACCGGGGGTAAGACTGGCATAGCTCGCCGCTTATCATGGGACGAGCCAAGCTTAACCCTTACCTGTAACCCCGCGCAAAAGCAAACAGAACGCTGCCACCCCCAAGAAACGCGACCATTGAATATCCGAGAATACGCACGTATCCAGACTTTTCCTGACGAATGGAAATTTGCTGGGTCTGTATCAGCGCAGTACAAACAAATAGGGAATGCTGTACCCGTCAATCTTGGTTATTACATGGGTTATGCAGTTATCGCAATGATAAGCGGCAAAAGAAGTAATGACCTAGAAGTTGTGGCTCCAGTTATTGAAACTTACACGGACAGCAATACCACTGTTAATACAACTTACAGCCAACCCCCGAAACCAGTTCCTTTGTTCGATATAAATAACTATTAGCCTTGTCACGCAAAAGCATCGGATTTTGAACGCAGTGCGCCAACAGGCGCGTCCTGACGAAAATTAAGATATTGGTGGGCAAGGGGGGACTTGAACCCCCACTCCCTTGCGAGAACTAGATTTTGAGTCTAGCGCGTCTACCAATTCCGCCACTCGCCCAACAATATCTTAATTTTTAAATCGCTTGCGATTTTGTCTACCATTCGCCGTACGGCGAACCACCATCGCGGCACTAGACACAGGAAAACAATCTACCTTTCGTCAAGCGGTGGCAACTCTAATAATAGTGTACAATAGAATTGAAAGAGAATCTATAGATGAAACCGGATAATCCAGATAGCAGTCAAAATGGGAAGCCGCTGTCCAATCAGGGGGTTAATACGGATTCATCCCAAAAAGCCGCCGAGCAACTTCTCCGAAACCAGATAGACAGTATATACGAAAAATCAGAAACAACCACCAGCGCAGATAGCAAATCACCGGAGTCGACACCACCCCAACAACTCGAAGACGTCAACCCCTACCAAAGGACTCACACGCCAACATCGCAGCTAAGACAAACAAACGACCTAAAGCAGTATCATACCGCCTGGCAAAACTACTACCAAAAATATTACGAAGGCTATTACACACACCATTTGAATAAGCTAAAGCAAGAGACTGACGCCAAAAAACCCAACAGTAATCAGTATTTTTCGGATAAAAATATCTTGCCGGACAATAATCCCAGTGAACCGCTATCAAAAGAGGAAGCGATCTTTGACATGCGACAGAACCTGCTGGGGAAAGTTCAAAAATCAGCAAACAAAATCAGGAAAAGCCGCCATTTCGTACCGATAGTATCCGGTATCATCGTCGTTTTGATATTCGCTTTTTTACAGTATAACCGCTTGATAATCTCGAACGTTATGGCCTATGTCAGCCCCGGCAATATCGATCCGCAAAATATCGTAGTCGACCCGAACACCGATGTCCAAGTCGGTCCGGACCCAAAGCTTATAATCCCCAAGATAAACGTGGACGTACCGGTTTTTTATGATATCGGCAACGACTATGATTCACAGATGGCGGCAATGGCAAAGGGTGTCGCCCAATTCGCCATACCAGGCGCCAGCAGCCACCCTGGTGAAATCGGTAACACGGTATTATCGGGCCACAGCAGCAATGACCTATTAGACGGCGGGGATTACAAATTCATATTCGCCCAACTGGACAAGCTGAATCCCGGCGACACGATTTACTTGAACTATAAATCAATTAGATACACATATATCGTTACCAAAAAACAAGTCGTCAAACCAAACGATGTTTCGGCGTTGGTTTATAACACCAATAAACCCATGCTGACACTAATAACCTGCACGCCAGTCGGAACGTCTTTAAACCGACTACTGGTTACTGCCGAACAAGTCAGCCCCGATCCGGCCAAGGCCTCAAAAATCGCAGAATCTAATGTGCAGACCACGAAATCAATGCCCGGTAATACACCGTCATTCTTTGAAAGACTTTTCGGAGCAAAATAACTAGGGTAGAATCATCCTAACGCGCTGCAACTGATAACCGCTTTTTGACGTGCCAATACTGTACAAAAACCTGCCGTTATTCGTCAGTGTGGCGGCTTGGCCCTCGACAACAGAGTTAATAGTATGGGCATTCGCGCCGTCAAACTCGTATATAGTCAACTTGCCATTACGCTCTGTCCATACATGGTTTTCATCCAGCCATCTGACAGGTGATACGTTGCCATTACCAATTAGTGATGACTCGACTAGGTTCTGATACTCTAGATCATAACTGGCAAAATACGCGCCTGATTGGACAAAAACATATTTGCCAGTCGGACTGAATGACAGGTTACTTATGTCAACTTTTGACTTGAATGACTCGATTTTTTTCATGTTATTTGCATTGTCACTGGTAGTATTCGGATAGCTGCCACCCAAAATCTCTACCTCTTTACCATAAGACATCGCGATATAGTTGTCGTTGAAATAATTGGTGGTCGTAATATTTAGTGGAATACTAGCGTCCCCGGATACGGTTTTCATAACATAAGGGCTGTCGTCACCGTTTCTGTATACACCGGCGACTCTTTGGCTTTTATTCGAGCCGTTTACACCGACATAGGTGATTACTTTGGATTTGATATAAACACTGTAACTAGTTACATTGCTGACCAGTGGTTTCGAAATCGTAGCGGCACCCAGGTCAAGTTTTCGTAAGTCGCTGCCGTCAAGCGCGTAAAGGGTGTTGCCGCTGTCATCGGCAAACTCTACATTAGTTAGCGCCAGATCAAATAATTTAGTCGCATTTTTTGACTGGGATAAATTCTGAGTATCAACGACCAGCCACTCGGTTTTATCGCCATATTTATGACTGACCAAGGCGTACCTCTCGTTGTCGCTCCACTTTTCCAACCTGAACGTCGAGTCCGCAGCCTGGGTATACAGACTGGCCGGCAAGGTTAAATCGGTCGACCTGGCAGTATCCGAGCTGATATCCACCAGGCTGAAACTGGCTTTATCAGCCAATGGTTGAACTAGCATGTAGTCACCCTTGGACGAGGCGAGCGATGAATACACGGACGCGTAATTAGCAACTGATTTGACGGTAAGGTCTTTGGGCACCAGCAGGGCGTAATTAAGCCATGTCAGAGTACCGGGCTTGACACTGACTGTTTTTTGCCACTTTTCATAACCACTGCGCCACATTACAACGACGTGCTTGCCAGCCGGAGTCGAGGTTTTGGTGGGGGTTTTGAACCCGATTATCGCACCGTCAACTGATACGGTGGCCCCGGATGGGCTAGAGTTAAATTGTAAAAAGGCGTACTGTTCGATATTGCCTTTGCTGGTATCTATCCTATATCCCAACATGAAAAAGGTAATCAGCGGAACCACTACGACTACCGCCAGTGTCATGACGGCATATATGAAGATCCGCCTGAAAGGAAACCTTTTGTTGTGTGGCTTTCTATTCATAATCTAAATACATATTATACCAATTCGTATACATTTTTTGTCCAAAACCTTGTATAATTCCTTGAATGAATCTAATATATTAGATATCGCTTATGTAAAATGCATAAACTTACTAATCCAATGTCACTGCGAGATATAAATGAACCACATTAGAAACAGTATCATAAAAAATAAATTATCAACGACAAAACTCTATCTATTAAAGAGGGGTTACTAACGCGGTGAAAAATGATCAAATCATCACCATAAATGGCCGCCAGTACTACAAAGATACCGGTCTGCCCGTCAAAAAGTCATCGACCGTAGCGTTAAAAACCGCCAAAACGTCGGCTCCGACAATCAAAGCTATTCATTCAGTTGCTACCAGAACTAAATCACTGTATTCCAACACCGCCATGAGATCTTCGGGCAGCGTCAAAACGACGGCCAGAAAGATAGGACGAAGCATGGATATCGCTCGCAGCAAGAGTATCTCTCACTTTGCACCTCGCACCGCCAACAAGACAGCCACCAAACCATCAAAGCATGTCGATCAAAAACCGATTAAACATCCCATTGCAGCCAAAGTCGCAAGGAAACAAGTTGATAAAAAAACACTTCAAGCCAAAACCACAGCCAGCAAACCGGCAAAAATCATCAAAGAAGAGGCCATAAAAGAGGCTATGAGTAAAGCGGCTGAAAAAGAGCCGCCAAAGAAAAAAAGCTTCGTAAAACAACACCTTAAATACCTGAATATCATGACTGTCGGCGTTCTGCTTTTAATAGCCGTGGGCTATTTTGTGTATCTGAATTTGCCAAATATTTCCGTCACGATTGCTAGCGCTCAGGCAGGTATTAACGCGACTTATCCTGAATATGTGCCTGACGGCTATAGTTCAAGTGGCCCGGTATCATTCTCGAAAGGCGAGGTTATAATTAAATTCCATGCAAACACCGGCAAAACGTCATTCATGATCAAACAATCCAAGAGTTCGTGGGACTCCAGCGCTGTCAAGTTGCAGGTTGATAAGGAATCGCCAGGCGACACCACTGAGACAAAAGAAGGTGGCAGGACTATATACACTTACGATAACAATACCAAGGCCGCATGGGTGAATGGCGGCATTTTATACACCATCAGCGGTGACGCCAAGTTGTCAGGCGAACAAGTCCGCAATATCGCCACAAGTTTGTAAATTAGCATTTAGAATTTAGCTACTGGAATATGGCAAATAGCAATCTGTTATAATTTAAGAGATATGAATAATAGCCAAATTCCAAATTCCAATAGCCAATCGCCAATTCGTACTCGCTTTGCACCCAGTCCGACTGGCTTTGTCCATGTCGGCGCCATGCGTACCGCTTTGTTTGCCTGGTTGATAGCCCAAAAACACAAGGGAACTTTTATCTTGCGTATAGAGGACACCGATAAGGTTCGCGAAGTACCTGGTAGTATCCAACAAATTGAGGACAGCCTAAAGTGGCTAGGGATCAATTGGCAAGAGGGAGTTGAAGTGGGCGGACCACATGGCCCGTATAAACAATCTGAGAGACTGGATATTTACAAACAATACGCCGACCGATTAATCACTAGTGGGCGCGCCTATGCCGACCCCTACAGCAAAGAGCAATTAGAGAAATTTAGAAACGACGCCAAGGCCAATAAAAAACCGTTCTTATTTCGCGATTATCGGCCAAATTCGTCAAATGGTGAACTCCCAGTTTGGGATGGCAGTCAACCGTTACGATTCAAGTCAGAACCAAAAAGTTATAAATGGACCGATGAGGTAATGGGGGATTTATCGACCGGACCAGAGGTAATAGACGACTTTATATTAATCAAATCGGACGGCTATCCGACATATAATTTTTGCCATATCATTGACGACATGTTGATGGAGGTATCTCACGTTCTGCGAAGCCAAGAATTCATCAGCTCGACACCAAAATTCCTGAATTTATATGAAGCCCTTGGGATTAACCGGCCAATTCTAGCAACATTGCCATACGTCATGGCGATTGACGGCCAGAAAAAACTCGGCAAGCGCGACGGCGCCAAAGATATATTAGAATACAAGAAAGAGGGTTATTTGCCCGAAGCGATGGTGAACTTTTTGGCGACACTTGGTTGGAACGACGGCACCGAACAAGAGGTCTTTTCAGTTGATGAGTTGATTGATAAGTTTTCATTGGATAGGGTTCAAAAAAGCCCAGCCCGTTTTGATGAAAAACGCTTGATCTGGCTGAACGGACAATGGATCAGACGCCTGGCGCTAGATGATTTATATCAGCGCGTGCAAGACTTCTGGCCGGAATCCGCCAAAAATGCCGATGAAAATCACAAAAAACAAGTATTAAAACTGGTCCAAGACAGGCTGAAAACCTTGTCGGACCTGCCGATTCTAACGTCGTATTTCTTTGCCGAGCCAACCCCTGACTGGAGTATGTTAAAAAACGATAAATACCTCGGCAAGCTGCCGACAAATGACGTCGTATCAATCATCAAAACATCCCTAAAAACCCTGTCTGACAGCGAATTTAATCCTGACACGATTCAGCAGACATTAAACGACCTGTTAACAAAAACCGGGCAAAAACCGGCGATACTATTCAGTATAATCCGCCTAGCCGTATCTTGGGCTCCGTTTAGCCCGGCATTGAACGAGACCTTATCTGTCCTGGGTAAAGAAACCGTCCTAAAACGCCTACAAGCTTCGCTTGAATCCGCCCCTGATGCCTAGATTTTCTTAATCTGCTATAATAACGCTTAAGCCATGTTTCACAAAATCAAACAAGCCTGGATTAACTTTCGTATCTGGTACCACGGACACCGAAAAGTCTTTTGGATAGTGACGGGCATTTCATTGTCCATTCTGCTTTTAGTTGGGACGACTGCCGCTTACTTCATGTTACATAAACCTGCCCCAAAACCAGTCATCTCCAAAAAAATTGAAAAACCGAAACCGGGCGTTAAATATTATTCACCCTTAACAGGGGTGCAAGTAGCAGGTCCGACCGACACGACCTTGCCAGTAATAGGCGTCATGATTGAAAACAGCCCACAGGCCAGACCGCAATCCGGCCTAAAAGACAGCGGCATCGTATTTGAAGCCATTGCCGAGGGTGGCATAACCAGATTTTTGGTATTGTACCAGAACGAACAGCCAAAACTAATCGGCCCGGTGCGTAGCCTCAGATTGTATGACATAGATTGGCTGGCGGCCTTTGACGCCAGTATCGCCCATGTTGGCGGTAGCGCAGCGGCGCTGACCGAGATTAGAAACGGTAAATACCGCGACCTGGATCAATTTTTCAACTCCGGCAGCTATTGGCGGGTGTCTGATCGATACGCTCCACACAACGTTTATACCGATTACTCCCACCAAATCGCCCTCAATAACGCAAAAGGTTACACCAAATCGACCTTTACGGGATTTAGCCGAGTCGACGGCAAGCCAGTCGAAAAACCGGACGCAACTGAAATTAATGTCGTAATCAGCAGCTCTTTATACAACAGTACCTATACCTATGACGCAAAAACCAACACCTATGCCAGGTTCCAGGGCGGCGAACCTCACAACGACAGAGAATTGGGTCAAATAACACCTTCAGTAGTAATTGCCATGAGAGTCAACGAGACAACCGTCTTAGAAGACGGCTACAGACAAAGCATCACCACGATAGGTAGCGGCGACGCGACTATATTCCAAAACGGAACAGCCATCAAAGCCACCTGGAGTAAGCCCGATCAAACTTCACAAATTAAATTTACGGATGCCAGCGGCCAGGATATTGCGCTAAACCGAGGGCAAACCTGGATTGCTGCCGTACCTAACGACGGTGGAGATGTTTCATGGAAGTAAGCAAGCCGCCCAAAACGGCAAATCAATTTTGGCCCGACTTTATAAAACAAAAAATCACTTTGGTGATTTTGATTCAAATAACAATATCTGCGTTGGCTGCTGTCGTTTTAATTGCTCTGGGAGTCTTTGGTATAGACTCATTAGTTTTGTGGTCAATTATACTGGGGTTTTTCGCCATGAATCTGGCCAGCGATATTTTGATTCTAGTTTCGTCCACCCGACCAACCAAGGAGTTGATGGCGGCAATAATTAATGTCGCCGGCGAGCGCACCATCCTAACGCCACCAAATCCCAACAGCAGTAGGTATGAAAAATCTGGCTTTCGCGACGCCTTGCAGACAATCTATAAACTGTCCGCCAATAGGGAAGACGCTGAATCGGAAAAATCTAAACAAAAGTTAAAACAGCGCCTAGGCACCTTGATTGATATGCTTGATATGACAAATTGCGGTCTAATTGCCATGGACGGCAAACGCAATATTATTTACGCCAACAAGTCCGCACCGATCAAAGTTGGAACTGACGGGAAAAAAGTAGCTGACTTGATATTCAACGGGGCTGATACATTGGAATCATGGCTAGATACTTGCGTTGATGAATCTGTCCACTGTGAACATACATGGACAAGAGTTCCCGATAAATTGCCGAACGAAGAGGGGAGGCGACTCTTTGACGTCATCGCCTCTTATCAAAAAGATTCGGATATCGAGACTGTTTTAACCTTGGTAGACAGAACTAAGTCATACAACGTCGACGAAGAGAGCTTGGATTTTATATCATTTGCCGCTCACGAACTGCGCGGACCAATTACGGTTATACGCGGTTATTTGGATGTGTTAGACGAAGAGTTGGCTGAAGTATTAAAAGACGACCAGGCCGAACTTTTCAAGCGTCTGATAGTGTCCTCTAATCGCTTGTCAGGCTATATAGACAATATCCTCAACACCTCAAGGTATGATAGACGCCACCTAAAAATGCACCTGGCCGAGGAGTCGGTTGCCTCAATTTACGACACAGTCAGCGACGACATGAAGCTGCGCGCAGGCGCCCAAAACCGGCTATTAAAAGCGGACATACCAGATGATTTACCAACGATTGCGGCCGACAGGGCAAGTATCAGTGAAGTATTGGGTAACCTGATCGATAATGCTATTAAATACAGTAACGAGGGTGGGTTGGTCACCGTAACAGCCAAGACTAACGGTGATTTCGTTGACATTTCGGTAATCGACAACGGCATTGGCATGCCCGAAAGCGTCGTCAGTCAACTGTTCCAAAAATTTTATCGCTCGCACCGCTCGCGCGAAACTGTCGCGGGATCCGGCCTGGGTTTGTATATCAGCAAAGCCATCGTCGAATCGCATGGCGGCAAAATAAGCGTTCGCAGCGAAGATGGTCACGGCTCGACGTTTACTGTGTCGCTGCCGATTTATTCTACAGTTGCAGATAAGCTAAAAGCGGACAATAATAGTAATGAAGGTTTAATCAACGAAGGTAACGGCTGGATAAAAAACCATTCGATGTATAGGAGTTGACCCGCATGACAAAGTTTAAAACGATATTATGCATAGAAGACGATCGCTTTATCGGCGAGATGTACGTGCGCACCCTTAAAAAGGCCGGTTACGATATCGACTGGGTAGTTGATGGCAATGATGGCCTGATAGCCGCCCGCAACAAGGCCTACGATATAATACTGTTGGACGTAATGCTGCCCGAGCGCCGCGGCACCGAGATACTGGACGCCCTGCGTGGCGGCAAAGAAGACTTAATCCCGCGCTCACGCGTTATAGTGCTGACCAACTTTCAACAAGATGACGAATCACGTATGGCCATGGAAAAACACGCCGACGCTTATTTAATTAAGGCGGAAATCACACCTAGGAAATTAATTTCTGTCATAGAAAAACTCGAAGAGCAAAAGTGAAAAGGCCCCGCCTAGACACCGCCTCTGTTGTTTGCTAAAGTAGACGGGGTGGTATGGCTCCTTCGTCTTTCGCCGTACGGCGAAGGTTAGGACACTGGGCTGCCAATACATGGTCTTATCGTCTAAAGTGAGAATTGCCAGTCGGCAGTTCGCCGTATGGCGAAGCAAGGCCGGAAGCCGGATCCCGCCATGGCGGGACCGACTGAGGCGGGGTCGACCGCGATTCCAAAGGAATCGACGGGTGACTTGGACGCCAGGCTGTCCGTGGTGAATAAAATATACTAAGATTCATATTAACAATTTGGCGACGCAACAACATGGTCTTATCGTCTAACGGTTAGGACACCAGGTTCTCATCCTGGCAATCCGGGTTCGATTCCCGGTAAGATCACCAAAGTAAAAAGTTCAGGCTTTAGCTTGGACTTTTTACTTTGCACGCATTTATCCGTGCGGAATCAAACCCGCCGCGGTTCGCTATTGCCCGACCGCTTGCGGCAACGGCGCAATATACCTTAGTATTCCCGGTGAGATCACCAAATTAAAACACCTATCCTTGACATTTAACCACAAGCACTCTAGTCTAATGTTATACAACACCAAAAAAGGAATAAATATGCACAAAATATTCAAAAAATTTTCCAGCAAAAACGTAAAAGAAATGCGACGAGAACTAGCCAACGCGCATTTGATTATCGCCCTACTATCAATGGCTCTTATCGCCATGTTGGCTCTGGGCACCACCCAGCCGGTTTACTTTGATGGAACCCTGTCCGCTATCAGTATAAGTCTGTTGACTATAGTGGCAATAATTTCACTTTGCGTCTCGATTACCATGTATCGAAAAAAGTAGTCTCCCAAGGGCCTTTACCACTTGTAAAAAATAGCCATAATCGTCATAATATCACCAGGTTATTGTTAGTAGTAGGGGGGCACCATCAAACCAGTCGTCTTAACCCGGTTTTGGAATCGTCGCATTTGCGAAGTCGCTTTTTTGATATCGGCCTCTATTGTCGCACTCTATTTTTTGGCATATTTTTCCAAGTCTCCGTTTCTGAGTGACTCGTTATTTATTAGCGTTCCGTCGGCCGGACTGGCTATGGCAACGCTTTTCATCTGCCTCATTTCATACATTTTCGCCCCCAAAAAATACGTGTTTATCTCGTCGCTGCTGATTTATCTTTTTATGTCGGCCACGACAGCGGCTTTAATTATCAGCACCGGCGATATTAAATCTCCGTTTGTGTCGCTTTGGATGTTAATCAATATCTTTGCGGCGGTTTTTGGACTTTACGGACTTGTCCCAATGTTTCTGACTACCGGCGCATATCTGTTAAACCAGTATGTTTCCGGCGACTTTAACTTTACGACCATATTAGTAGCGACTTTCAGCGGTTTTCTACCACTGATTGTCGGCATTATTATCTGGCACGGCAAGTCCAACGGCGACGAGGTCAACAATAATGACAGCAAAGCCTATAAAAACCTGGCCAGTGAACTTAGCGCTGTCGCCGGTCAGTCCGAAGTAGTTATCAATGCCATAGGTGACGGAGTAATTGCCACCGATAGTCAAGGTATCATTCAACTAATCAACCCGGCGGCCCAAAATATCTTGGGCTGGGGGAAACAGGATGCTTTGGCACTTAATTACAGGTCGGTTCTAAAGCTAGTCGACCAAAAAGACAACCCGCTTGATCCAACCCGAGACCCGATCCAACAAGCCTTAAACACTAATCAAGAAATTCGCACCAATGACCTGACAGCCATAACCAGCAGCGGTAACAAAATCATGCTGTCCCTGGTTGTTTCTCCTGCCGGCGAAATCGGATCCGGAGTAATCGCGGTATTCCACGACATTACCAAAGAAAAGGCCGAGGAGCGTGAACAAGCAGAATTCATCAGCACCGCCAGTCACGAGATGCGCACCCCGGTAGCTTCGATTGAAGGATACTTGGGCCTGGCACTAAACCCCCAGACGGCTTGGTTGGACGACAGGGCTCGCAGTTATATCCTCAAGGCTCATGAATCGACCGAACACCTGGGACAATTATTTCAGGACCTGTTGGACATATCGAAATCAGACGACGGCAGATTGTCAAACAACCCAAGCGTCATAAACATCGTAACGTTTCTGCGCGACATTACCCAGGATCTTAAACAAAAAGCCATCAACAAAGGCGTGGACTTGGTCTATAACCCGATGCCAGATAACGCGACCGTCAAACATATTGCGCCGGCGTTCTCTGTATACCTGGACGGCGCTCACATCCGTGAAGTGATGAACAACTTAATTGACAATGCTATCAAATACACCGAGAAGGGCGAGGTAACGGTTGATGTGACCGGTGAAGAGGATAGGGTGATTGTTAGCGTCAAAGACAGCGGCGTCGGTATTCCGGCCGAAGATATGCCACATCTGTTCCAAAAGTTTTATCGGGTCGACGATAAAAACACCCGCAATATCGGCGGTACAGGCTTGGGGCTATACTTGAGTCGACGATTGGTCGAGATTATGGGCGGTCGTATATGGGTAGAGAGCACATACTCCAAGGGCAGTACTTTCTTTGTAGAATTGCCCAGGATCAGCAGCCAAGAGGCTCGACGCCTAACCGAAGAAGAAGCCGCCAAA
>Ga0172375_10005926_pt1 | contig 17369 bp, 12 predicted proteins | sample LakKiv1m_FD_114537 | JGI IMG/M metagenome (GOLD analysis project Ga0172375, IMG submission 114537) | Freshwater microbial communities from Kabuno Bay, South-Kivu, Congo - kab_092012_11.1m | ecosystem: Environmental > Aquatic > Freshwater > Lake | place: Democratic Republic of the Congo...
GAGGACAAGTCGCTCGTTCGTCAGTCCGACACGCCTCTCACTCGCTCGCGAAGACGGATTTTATGGTATTTCGGCCGATAAAAGTTGTGACACTTTTTCGACGATCTTATTACACTACTGTGAAATTGTTAATACTCTTACATGGTATATTACCGTAATGATATTAATAAATATTAAAAAGAATATATCCTTTAAACTTATCGCCTTAATAGTCCTGGCGGCTTTTATCGCTAATGATATTTCATGGGCTTTGCCCGATACTGCACGTATTCTGTATTCCGATAAGCTGGCCGCGGTTACACGATTTAAGGAGCTCGATTTTAAAAAAATGGCCGATATGATCTATGCGGCAAGAGAATTGAGCGCGGTCCTTATAGATGATCATAATTCCGGACCGGAAGAAACTGAAAGGCTGATCAATAGACTTAATCTTGGGTTTCCCGAAAGCGGGCTTACGATCGGAAGTTCGGTTGAAACCGGAAAAATCGAAGGAACGATCGGCGTAGAAGGCAAAGCATTTAAACGTTTAAAGTTTACTTTTTCAGGTCTGCCCGGCAGTTACAGCGTACTTTTCTTCGACGAGCGTATAGAGCCCAGTTTATGGGAACTTGAACAGCTAGGTATAAAAGATCCCGCAAAACATCATCTTGATATGCCGGGGCTGAACGGTGTGTGGTTTCTCTATGGAGAAAGAAAATCCCGGGTTAATGAGAAGTACGTACTTGAATATTCACATGAAAGGCTTGCGGACAAAGAAAAAGCCCTTGCAAAGCATTTGATCCGTACGCTGATATGCGGCAGGTCGGACCTAGTAGAGGACTGGTCTGTAACAGGTTTTTACATGCCTTTTCTGATGAGCAGGGCACGTATATATAATTTAAGTTTTAGTGAATTTGTCTCGCGCCTAACTGAAGAAAAGAACACAGAATACCTGTCCGTAGAATCCTCCGCAGAACGGGAGTATCTAAAACAAATACTTACAAAATCCGTGACTGCTACATCCGCAACTTCCCCCAGAAATATTGATGGCATATCTTTAAATGAAGATCTTAAAGATCTATGCCGCGAACAGGCCGACCTTCAAAAGGACAGTGAAATAAAAACGCTTAGCATTACGGTATTTGGAGGAGGGACTGTCTCGAACGAAACCGTTCAGGTGCTGAACGAAATAAAAAAAGCTATGGATGAATTGTACCTGGAAAATGCCGGAGGATTTGACGCCCAGAAATGGGATATAAAAATCATCTTCTACGATATGCAGCCGAAATATCTTATTAAATTATCAGAACATCTCCGGTATCGCTATGGCCTGGATAATGGATTCGGTTTCAGAAGTATCAACTGTGATTTCAGATACGGCGACCTGTCCGATGAAATGCAGTACGAGTATATGTTCGAAGATAAACCTTCGATAGTCGTAATGCGCAATTTATGGTATGACCATGCCGTGGGTGTGGAAAATCTATCATTCCTTATGAGACTTAAACAGAGCCTGCCGGAAAAAGGTTTTATGATATACAACGCTTACCACCCGTCTGATTCCATTATAACCCATGAGGTTTTAGAAAAACTGATATTTAAGGCGAAAGGGAAGAAGTGGACAACGGCACCGGCTGAGACCAAGACAACACCGGTAAACGAAGATCGCAAGATCGATCCGGAAGAACTCCGATCAATTAGTAATGGGTCCTTTCCGGATATCATCAAATATTTTCAAAAAGACAGACAGCTTTGGGATCTATTATGGGATGAAGTCAGAGGGTATTATATTTGTTTTTTTATGTATACTTATGATTTCACTTTTAAGGAAAAGGTTGAGGAATGCCGGAACTATAAGGCCAACAAGGATGATCTCGAAGAAACAGAACTGGTCAAAATAACAAGGCTAAGAGACGCTCCTATTGAAGTTATCGCCAGAAGGATATTGAGACTGGAAGAGAACAGAGAGGCGAATATTGAAGAGGTCTTAAGCGATTCCATGTTCGAGCCTGTTTTGAAAAGGGCGTATCTGCCGATCAATAAGTACAATGCTTTGCATTTGGGGCGGCTTGAATTTGGCGAGCCTCCTCTTTTAGGGTACCAAATGCAGTTTCCTCTGCTTGAAGGATCCGAGATCAGATCAAGGCAGGAAGCGATAGGAGAGATTCTAGAGAGCGATCCTGTAGCAGGGGATCGCCCAATACTGGATGCACTGGTTGCAGCTATCGGCTTGATCGACGGAACTTGGTCTCAGGAACACTATTCCAGCGGGTCTACGCAGAACAGATTTGGTGAGGGATCTGTCGCGGAACCATTTACAAATTTTCTGTCGAGAGCTATGTGGCAGGATCTTGCACAAGGGAAAAAGCTGAAAAGATCAGAACGGGAATACGCAGAGGAAGCGTTAAATGCTTTGATCAAAAGCGTACGAGTCACAGCAGACATATTAAATAAAGCGCGATCAAAAAGGCTGAAGGACCTGCGATGGGTGATCTCGAGCTTGTTTGATAAAGATCATCCTTATCAAATGTATGAATTAACGGATAAATTGAAACCCGGGTGGGACGATGCAGAGCTTCTTAAGTATTTGCTGGAACATAAGGAAAAACTGAATTTGGTAGTTAGAGCCCTGTATGAGCTAGATATGTACAGAAATATTGCTCATAAAGCTAAGGCAGAGAGCTGGTCGGAATTCCCAGTTATCCTTGATGCAGAAAAAGAAGGCGGACCTGTACTGCGTATAAAAAACGGTCATGCTCCGCTGATCTTGGAAGATTCAATAAAAGGGGAGCGATCGGAACCCAATTCTATAAATTTCGGAGGACGCGGAGGTGAAAAAGGGATAATTGTCGTTGCCCCGAACGGTTTCGGAAAATCCACTCTCATTGAAATGTGCTCGCAATTATCTGTTCTCGCCGCTCTGGGGGCGCCGTTGCCGGTTGACGAAATGGAAATGACGCCGATGTGGCTCTGCCCTATATTAAACAGAGGTAAGGAAGTACGACAAAAAAATATGGGATTGGGCGAATCCTTTATGAGGATGCTGGAATATGAGGTTTTCAGTTTTGCCGAATGGTACCCAAATACTCTGGTGATCTTCGATGATTCGTTCAGGATAAGTGCCGATGTTGTAGACGAAATACTGGAAAAAAATTCGCTGAAATGGCTTGTTAAAAAAGGATGTATCGTTCTGGACGCAACACATCATGTGGAACGAGGTACGCTCTTGGCTCTTCCGGAAGAAGACGCAAGTTTCGGTATCCGGCATCTTACCGAAAATCATGAGCTTAAGGAAGGGAAAGTGAATGATACCGGGCCTATGTTCGACAGAATGATCGAAATCCTAAAACGCGCAGGCGTTCCGGCAGACTTTATCGAAGCAGTGGCAGAAGATATGGCTGAAGCTGAAACTGATCTAAAAATGCAGAATAAATGGAATTCGGAAGATAATGATACGACTCTCAGAAGAAAACCGGCAAAAACAGACATCGCCGACCCAGAAGCCAGAATGGGTAATAAAAACGATGATCCTTCTTCAAGATTCGGAATTTTTCCGGGGCCGATGTGCATAGCGATGTGCGCGCCTGCAATATGGAAGAAGATAAAGCCCTTCGCTAAAAAGGCCAAAGAAATATTATTCAGCGTCCATGATAACGGAAAGACCGAGAACGTGATGCCTGTCCATAAAAGGCTATTGCGCATAGCCGCTATACCTTTAACTGCACTTTTTTTGTCATACTTATTCGGGGATTATTATGTTGCTATAGTTTCATCGTCCTTTTATGCAGCTGTGACGCTTAAAGTAATTGTCGGCGGGATATCCCGCGGATGCGGTATGTATATGAATCTGGCGATGAGGGGAGAGAAAGCCGATTGGGGAAAAATCCTGCGCTGGACCATAGCCGGTGGTTTTTATCTGGGGCTGGTTGTTTTCGGAGCATGGTATTGGTTTTTAAAATCGTATGTGCCAAGTGATCTGTTAAAGAGTGTTCTGGATATTACGGTATTTTCATTCTTTGTAGGACTGCCTTCAAATTTTCTTATCCATAAATATATAGTAAATCTAAACAGGGATAAAATTGATTTTAAAAAGACAATCGGCGATTTCGGCAGGATATACATATATAATTCGGTTTACTGGGGCCTGACAATTTACTTCGGCATGAAATACTGGCCCGGGCACATAGACATTATAGTAGCGAATATGGCGCTTATCTGGTCGGGAATACTTACATACTGCCTTGACACCTGGTTAAGGCGCGGAGGGGATAATGATGCTGGCAATTCTGATTACAACGGCTCGAATATGGACGGGAGTCCGCTGAAGTTTCCTATGACAAGGCGGGCGGCTTTGGTGAATATGGCAGTCATGCCTGCGGTATCGAACGTGCTCTCAATTATAGGCGCCGAGCAAACGTCCATAGGCATAAATGTGATCAATATGGCAGAAGAAATGGCAGGGGACGTTGTCATAGAAATGCCTCCTTTGGCAAAAATAGTCTGGAACTATGCTTTTTATGAAGAGGAATTTTTCTGGACGTTTGATGAATATTTATATGACAAAACTGAAGAATATTGGGATTCAATACCCGAATCTGCAAGGGGCCAAACAGGAATGCACATGCACTTAGTGAAATGGTCGCTGTTTAATAGTTGGATGAGAAAGGAATGGCCGGCTCATTATCAGGAAATAAGGGCTTTGTATAATGAAGTATATGAAGATGCCGTACGGAAAATAAAAGAAGGCGATTTTTCATGGGCCTTACATGTGCATAAAATAGTAAGTTATGATAGAGAAAAGGAAAAGCAAAAGGCCCATGAAGCGGGCGATTCTTTTATAGAAAATATTGGCATGGAACAGAAGTGGCACGAATACACGGATGCCGATAAAAAAGGTCCCATAGAAGCTAAGGCATACTTGCAGCGGGATTTTATATGGGAAGAATTAATGAAACGACTTAAACCCAGTATTTTTGAGCTTATGAGATCCTATATTCAAAGCGCTCCTGAACTTTTTGAGAGCAGCCTGAATTTGACCGAAGAAGAAATGCGGAACGGGAAAGAGAAGGTCCTCGAGCCGGATAAGATCAGGAAGGCAGCGGAAGAAAAAAAGCGTGCAAAAGAAGAAGAAGAGAAATTTGACAGTCTTTCAGAGGCAAGATGGGAAAACGACGGAGGTGCTCTTGGTAATATGGACCTGTATGGTAAAGATTTAAGTAAAAAAGAGAAAGTGTCCGGCAAAAAAAGCGCTTATTCTAGGGTGTTTAAACGGGCAAAAGCCGGAACGAATAAGATGAACAGAGTGAGCAAAAAATACGCGCCAAAAGATTTGAAAGAGGGGAAAACTATTTATTACATAATCACCGATACGATAGTGCCGTCAGGGCAGAGGGATCTGATAAAAAAACTCGAACAGTATATGGCCAAGCCGCGTAAAAAATACATTGAAAGGATCGTGCATCTTGACAACGAAAATCCGGATGATTTCATAAATAATCTTAAAAATATTATTGCGGATCGGGTAGAAAAAAGCAACGGAAACGATATCGAATTTTATGTTGCGTGCGACGGCATGGGTGATGTAAGAAAGATCCTCGGAGATACGGAACTTTCAGGCGGCATACTAAACGTAAAGGCTCTTGCATTTGAATACAGTAAGCCGGAAATAAACGCCGTGCAGGTTCAGGGTATTATGCTTGCGCTCCGCGCTTTAAGAAAAGGTCCGGATAGTCTAAAGACTGCATATAAATTTCTTACAGGTAAAGACCTTGAAGAAGGAATTGACGATATGGTCGAGATAATGAAAAATGTAATATTTACTTTACCGCCCGCCAGAATAGAGATAGACGAGATCGATGACCTGAATAGGATCATTGCGAAGAATGTAAAGACATCCGCGTAAAGAAGTGAATAGTGAATAGTGAATAGAAATTCCCTGCTGACTGTTGAAAAAATTATCGGAATTCTTACTATTAACTATTCACTATCTACTATTCACTAAAAGTGAAGGAGTGTTTGAAGGCAGCTATTTGATATTGATTTTAAAGCAGATAGCTGACAGCTTTCAGCTGATAGCTTCTTAGAAAATGTCTTTTCTTGACCTGTGCATATTCTATAGTACAATAATCATATAAATGTCGTAAAAAAGAAAGGACTTTTATGTCATTAATTGTTGATACGGTTCAAAGGACTATAGGAGTGTTCGTCATCACGCCGAGAGGTAGGATTGACAGCGATACATACATGATCTTTGAAGAAAAGGTCAGGCCTTTATTGAAACCCCAGACGAACGTGATAATCATGGATATGAAAGATATGGATTATATAAGCAGCGCAGGCCTCGGTGTTATTTTCTATGCGAAGAAATTCATCGAAGATAACAAGGGGACATTCGTTATACTTAACATGAAGCCTCAGATAAAAAAAGTGTTCGAAATAGTCAAGGTCCTTCCAAATATGCCGATATTCAAATCTATAGACGAAGTAGACAATTATCTCGACGCTATTCAGCAGAGGGAAATAGACAAACAAAAAGATACGCCGCAGTTCTAGATCAATTAAAATATCCAGCAGGGCAGGAGTATGGAAAGAAAAACTTTATCTATTAAAGGTGCCAAAGAGCACAATTTAAAAAATATTGACGTTGAAATACCTCGTAACAGCCTCTGTGTTATAACCGGTCTTTCAGGGTCAGGTAAATCATCTCTTGCGTTTGATACGATATATGCAGAAGGCCAGAGAAAATATGTCGAGAGTCTCTCGAGTTACGCGAGGCAATTCCTTGAACAGCTGCAGAAACCCAATGTCGAAAGCATCGAAGGGCTGTCTCCGGCGATAAGCATCGAACAACGCAGGGCAGGAATGAACCCGCGTTCGACAGTCGGCACGCAGACGGAGATATACGACTACCTCAGGCTTTTATACGCGCGCATAGGTATCCCGCATTGCCCGAAGTGCGGTAAAACAATCACGCGCCAGAGTTCGCAGGAAATAACCCAGAATGTATTGAGTTGCTGCAACGGAAAAGAGATAATGGTCCTCGCCCCGGTCATAAAGGGCAGAAAAGGGGAGTATAATGAACTATTTACCCAGTTCCGCAAGGAAGGTTTTGTACGGGCCAGGGTCGACGGTAAAATAGTCAATCTTGAAGATGACAAGATCAAACTTGAAAAGTATAAGGAACACAAAATTGATATAGTTGTGGACAGGTCTAAGGTATCAGCCGGATCAAAAAAAAGGCTGGCAGATTCTATAGAAACAGCGTTACACAGCGGAAAAGGTACGGTAGTAGTATCTGTCAAAGAAGGCGAAGACTATAAAGATATTTTATACAGCGAAAAAAATGCATGCCTTGACTGTAATCTTAACTTTGAGGAGCTGCAGCCAAGGGCGTTTTCATTTAACAGCCCGTACGGCGCATGCCCCGCTTGCGAAGGGTTGGGCAACAAACTGGAAATAGACCCGGAACTCGTTGTGCCGGATAAAAAGCAACCTCTTATCTCGGCGGTGGAACCGTGGAGGCGCGGCGGTAAGGGGCTCATACTTTATTTTAGAAGGATGCTGAGGTCGCTGGCCAGAGAATACGGCTTTGATGTTGAAACACCTTTCGCGGATCTGCCTAAAGATGTCCGTAAGATGATCATGTACGGGGAGGAAGGACGAAACTGGGGGCGATTCGAAGGAGTTATAAAGAATTTAGAAAGAAGGTTCCGGGAGACCGAAAGCGAATATATAAAAAATGAGATCAACAAATATATGTCCGTTCAACCATGCCCCGCATGCGAAGGCAGAAGGCTGAAACCCGAGACTTTGGCAGTTACTGTCGGAGGGATGAACATCCATGATGCCTGTAAAATGTCGATAAAACAGGCGGCGCAGTTTTATTCGTCTCTGCAGTTGAACGCTACAGAACAGAAAATATCCGAACAGATCATGAAAGAAATTCATGCGCGTCTGAGGTTCCTGCGGAATGTAGGGTTGGATTATCTGACTTTAGACAGGATATCAAGTTCTCTGTCCGGAGGTGAAGCGCAGAGGATACGCCTTGCCACACAAATAGGGGCGGGACTGGTCGGAGTGCTTTATGTGCTTGACGAACCCAGCATAGGTCTTCACCAGAGAGATAACACAAAACTACTTGATACTTTAATGGCGCTGAGAGATCTCGGCAATACACTGATAGTAGTCGAACACGACGAGGCCACTATAAGAAAAGCCGATTATATAATAGACCTTGGCCCAGGAGCGGGAGAACACGGCGGAAGAGTCATCGCGCAAGGTACGCTTCAGGATATTTTGAAATGCGAAGGATCTCTTACGGGCAAATATCTTAACGGCGAGATATTTATTCCGGTTCCCGAAAAAAGAAGAGATTACTCTAAATCACAGAAGATCGAGATAATCGGAGCGGCCGAACATAACCTTAAAAATATAGACGTGAAGATCCCGTTAGGCGTGCTTGCCTGTGTGACTGGGGTATCGGGTTCGGGGAAGAGTACTCTGGTTTATGATATTATTTACAGAGCATTTGCCAAAAAACTTTACAGGTCTAAGGAGAGGCCGGGAGCACATAAAACAATTAAAGGTATTGAAAACATCGATAAGGTCATAGTGATAGACCAGTCTCCTATAGGAAGAACACCGCGCAGTAATCCGGCGACGTATACCGGTATGTTCGGGCCGATAAGGGACATGTTCTCGAAGTTGCCTGAGTCTAAGATCCGGGGTTATAAGCCGGGCAGGTTCAGTTTCAATGTTAAAGGCGGAAGATGTGAAAGCTGTACGGGCGACGGTATGAAAATGATCGAAATGCACTTTTTACCGGATGTATACGTCCAATGCGAAGTCTGCAAGGGAAAAAGATTTAATGAACAGACTCTGGAAGTCACGTTTAAAGGATATTCGATATCGGATGTGCTCGAGATGAGCGTTGATAAAGCGTACGAAATATTTAAGAATATCCCCGCTATTGAGCAGAAACTAAGTATGCTTCAGTCCGTAGGATTGGGGTATATCAAAGTCGGGCAGTCGGCTACTACCTTATCCGGCGGAGAAGCGCAAAGGATCAAACTTTCGACAGAACTCTCAAAACGCGCTACGGGGAAGACAATTTATATTCTTGATGAACCTACAACTGGTCTGCATTTTGCCGATGTGCATAAGCTGATCACTGTGCTTGAGAGACTGGTGGATAACGGTAATACTGTATTGGTGATCGAACACAATCTGGATGTGATCAAAAAAGCGGATTATCTTATTGACCTCGGGCCTGAGGGCGGCGACGAAGGCGGCATGGTAGTAGCCTGCGGCACACCCGAAGACGTAGCGCAAGTCAAAGGGTCGTATACCGGTCAGTTTCTTAAGCAAATACTCCGGTAAACTATTTTTAGCTTCCGGCCCTAATCATAATTTCCTTGCCATTAATACTCTATAATGTTACTATTGCATCTATGAGATCATATAAGCATACAATCATATCATTTATATCCCAATTACTTATTGTTATACTACTATTAATTAATAACGCATCGGCACAAAATCAGGACGGGGATTTTGTATTCGCCCAAAAAGCTTTTGCCGACGGGCTCTATGATCTTGCGGAACATAAACTGCTTTTTTTTCTGAAAACATATCCTGAAAGCACATATAGATACAAGGCGCATATGCTTTTAGGGCAGTCGTATTTCCACCAGAACAAGCTTAAAAACGCTCTTTACGAGTTTAAAACCGTAAGGGGTACGCCCGAGGCTATCGAATTATACGACGAAGCTACATATTGGCAGGCTGAGGCCTGTTCGAAATTGGGGGATTACCCGGACGCTATAAGTTTATATCAGGAAGTCATAGATAAATTTCCGTCTTCAAGGTTTGCCGTGAACTGTTATTACAGCATGGCATGGGCCTGTTATGATAACGGACAGGCTAACACCGCTATTCAGATATTTGGCCAGATAATCGATAAATTCCAGTTAAGCGATGCCGCCATAAAAGCGGCATATGACATAGGCTACTGCCAGTTCAAAATGGGAGACTATAAGAAAGCGCGTGAGAATCTTCTTCTTTTTACCAAGAACCACCCAATGAGCATCAAGCGGCAGGATGCGAGCCTGCTTATCGGCGAATCGTCTTTCGAACTCGGAGAATATAAAGAAGCTATCAAATATTATCAGGATGTCGTAGGTTCCGGGACCAAAAGCGAAAAAAGCGATACAGCTCTTTTTAAAATAGCCCGCTGTTACTATGAAATGGGGGAATACGGCAAGGTAATTGAGAATTGTAAAAACCTAAAGGAAAAAACTTCCGACAGGACGCTGATAAGCGCATGCCTTTTTACCGAAGCTCAGGCAAGCGCAAAACTCGGTTTGAAAGACGATGCTGCCAAAGCATACGCTGAGATAGTTAGTAATTATAAAGATACAGGTTGGATCGATGAGGCGTACTTCTGGCTGGGAGATCTCCTTTACCAGGATAAGAAATACGACGAGGCGGTAAAACTGTACAATAACGCGCTCAAGGAATTCCCTGAATCATCTTTAAAAGACAGGATGCATTATAATAACGGCTGGGCATACCTCGGCCTGAACAGGGATGAAGACGCCGTAAATGAGTTTAAGAAAGCATCAGACATATCCAAGAATGAAGACATAGTGGTCAGCGCGCTTATAAGGATAGCGGAGATATATAAAAGGCAGAAAAAATACGCCGCCGCTATCGACGCTTACGACGATGTGCTGAAAAAACATAGCGCAAATATCTGGTCGGACTACGCGCAGTATGAGATAGCGGATATCCTTTCATTAGGGGACAACGTGGAAGCCGCGTTACTGGCATACCAGACCCTGGTGACATATTATCCGAGGTCTAACCTGCTGGACAAAGCTCATTATAAACTGGGTTTTTTATACCAGAAAAAAGGTTATTATGAAGCCGCGCTTAACGAATTCAAGATCGTTATAACAGATTATACGGACAGCGTACTGTGTGAGAATGCTATGCTGCAGTTCGCGAACACTCTTTACAACTGGGGAAAATATAATGAGGCGATAACGGCTTATCAGGAAGCCATAAAAGAAGTAAAAGACGAAGAGATTAACGAGAACGCCAGGTACATGCTCGGCTGGGCATATTATAGAATGCATAATGAAAAATCAGCGATCGAAGTATTTGACAATATCCTTATGCAGAACCCGAAGTCGAATTTGGCTCCGGCGATAGAATTTTGGTTCGGCATGAATTATTACGACAAGGAACGGTACGACGACGCAGTCGTAAAATTTAAACTTATCATGGAAAAATATCCGGACAGCGATATCATAGACGATGCTTTTTACTGGTATGCGTGGACGCTTTACGAAAAAGGCAAACCCGATAAGGCCGTTGAAGAGTTTAATCTTTTGATACAAAATTATCCCGAAAGCATATGGACTAAAGAAAGTATGCTGATCCTGGGAGATATACTGCTTGAAACAGGAAAAACCGAAGAAGCCATGAAGGAATACAGGAATATAATAAGCACATATCCCGGCAGTTATTACGAGAAGATGGCTTATAAAAAGATAGGATCCTTGTACAAAAAAGAAGGTAAATTAAAACTTGCCGTCGAGGCTTTTGAAAAAGCTCTGACTGCCGATGAGACTGATATAAATGCCGAGGTGCAGTATGATATAGCGGAATGTTATGACAATTTAAACGAATTTGAGACTGCTGCCGCGGAATATCTGAAAGTAGCGTATATATATCCGAAAAGTATTTACTGGGCAGCCAGGGCGGAACTCAGGGCGGGTAACTTGCTGGAAGCCCTCAGTAAATGGGACCAGGCGGCTAAAGTTTACCGGAGGCTTGTCGACAGGAACGTCAAGGAATCCGAAGCTGCGAGACAGAAACTTGATTGGGTAAAAAATAATAGATTATAGGAGGAATTATGTGGCAGTTGATGTTAAAAGGCGGGCCTTTAATAGGGCTGCTTTTGTTTTGTTCGGTCATTGCTGTGGGTATATTCATAGAAAGGATGTACGCGCTGGCAAAGGCAAAGATAGATACCGAAAAATTTGTTGAAGAGATCACAAACCTTATAAAGAGGAACAAGATAATCGAAGCTCTGGATAAATGCAACGCTACGCCCGGACCTATCGCGTACATCATGAAAATGGGTATTTTAAAACACGACAGGACCCGGGAAGAAATCCGTGAAGCGATCGACGACGCCGCCGGGCAGGAGGTGTCAAGGCTTGAAAAGAACATAGGGATTATCGCGACTATAGCCCATGTAGCGCCGTTACTCGGGCTTCTGGGTACTGTGATCGGTATGATAAAATCGTTTCAAGTTATCGAAAGTAAGGCAGTGAATATGGTCCCTGTAAATCCGGCTGACCTTGCGGGAGGCATATGGGAGGCGCTGATAAGCACAGCGGCAGGCTTATTGATCGCCATACCCACTTATGTTATTTATAATTATCTTGTAACAAGGGTAGACAATTTTGTGCTTGATATGGAAAGAAGCGCCGCTGAACTTATAAACATACTTCTTCTAAAAAGGGATTCACAGTGAGATTTAAGAGAAGGCTGTATATTAAAAAAGGGGACATAGACATTGTCCCGCTGATAAACATTATTTTTCTACTGCTTATATTTTTTATTATTTCATCCAGCTTTATATTTCAGTCTGGCATGACGGTAGACATCCCCAAGGCGATCACCAGCGAAGTCCTTCACAAAGAAGGGCTTATGCTTACGGTCACTAAGGACAGTAAATTGTTCCTGGGCGACAGACAGATGACATACGAGGAATTGATATCGCGTTTCCGGATCGCGGCAACGCAAAACAGGCCTGTCATAATAAAGGCTGACAGGAAGGCCTCTTTCGGAGAGGTCGTCCGAGTATGGGACCTTTGCCGGAAGGAAGGTATCTCCAAGGTTAATATAGCTACTTCGCAGGAGGCAAAATAGTGCAGGAGAGAAAAAGTTTTCTTATCCCGGCTATAGTTATATCGGCAGTACTGCATCTTTTGTATCTATCGCTATTCGGGTTAAAGCCCGGGAAAACTTTTTTAACGGACAGAAAATATTCCGAGATCATATTCCTCGGATCGATCTTGGAGAAAAGCATGTTCAATCTATCGGTTGTGGAAAAACCCGTAAGGCCGGAAACTATGTATAAAAGTCCGGCAGTGATAAGGAACGAGAAATGGCTGGATATTGACGGGCCAGAACGGCAAGTGGGTGTTAGTAATCTTTTTGACAAACTTGATAGCGCCAACAGTTTCTCAGGGAAAAAGTACGACTCGGGAAAGAATCCTCTTTCCGTTGTATCCGGATCACGGGCAATATATTACAATATTGAAGAAAAGACAGCCAATAAGTTCATAGAAGGGCCCGTTAAGTCGCGCGACCTGATCTTTAAGCCTGAGACGCCGTATTTACCGCGGAACAGGTATGCTAATGACGAGAACTACGTAATTAAATTTAAATTTAATATATCCGAGAGCGGGAATGTCGTGCAGATAGAGCCGGTGCTTTCCAGCGGCAATGCCGAAGTGGATATTTTATATTCCAGTTATCTAAGGAAATGGAAATTTGCGCCTGTGTCCTACGCAGTTAAGAAGGAAAAGGACTGGGGTGTAGTTACGTTGCATGTAAAAGGCGAATAGATCAATGATAAAACTCGACGTATCTTTGATAGTTTTTATATACCTTTTTGCCAGCGTGGTTGTGGTCCTCGGGATATGGCTTTTTATGGGCTATAGAACGAAGATCGTCAGTTTCAAAAAAGAGGAAGACTATTTGTGGAGATGCGGTATATGTCTTCACACGTACCTGGATTCAAAGGATGAATTTTTATCGAAATGCCCGCAGTGCGGGAGTTATAACAAAAGATATAACACGGAAAAAACCAAATCCGATTAAAAGGGGGATATTATGATAACACAAATCGGCATCGTGGCAGGGGAAATATGGCATTATCTCGACAAGCATGAGAGGGTGGCGATGTTGTCAGCGCTGGTTAAAGATATTGATAAGGAAAAGGACCTGATCCTTATGAGCCTCGGATGGCTGGCAAGAGAGGGCCATGTATTATTGGAAAAAGACGGGTCAGCTTATAAAATTACGTTAAGAGGATGATCATTTGATCCGCCTTCGCCCCGCAAAGTAGGGGATTCGGCGGGTTTTCGCCGGAGCGAAAAGAATTATTTCCCGTATGTAAAGTCGGGAAGCTTTAAAAGGAGGGGTTATGGAGCATGAAGAACTGATCGAAAGGACTAAAGTACCCGGAGAACAGCTCCCTATCATCGCGCCGCTCAAGGTTATTGACTATTCCACGATCAATAAACGGTTCGGCTGGTGGTCGGCTGTAGTGCTTCTTGAAAGCTACGGAAGAAAGCAGATATGCTTTTACCTGTGGCAGAAAAGAGGCGACAAATGGAAGAGGAAACAAAAATTTGCCGTGCACAGCCAGGAAGATTGGCAGCTGATGTCCAACGCCGTGCTAAAAATGATAAATCAGCTTACATAATGATCCATAACGGATAATAGACGGATTTGTTAAACAACGTTATTAAACGCGTACCGTGTTTTTGTAATAGTAAACTTTTATGAAAAATACGAAAGTTATAATTTTATTTATAATCGCGGCTTTGGTCATGTCATGTAGTTTTACCGGAACCGCGAAAGTATTTTTTGCTCACCCCGCTTTTAGAGTTACCGCTAAAGTTACCAGTTTAAGCCCCGACAATAAATTGATAGGCATAAATATCATTGACGTACTGCGTATAGAAAAAATAGGCGCATTCGGGAAATCAACTGACGAAAGACCGGAAAAAGACCAGAGTTTTGCTGCTATCCTGGCCGTGAAATCCGGTGCAAGTCTGCCGAAGGTCGGACAGATAGTTGAAGGGGTGCTGCAGAATGTTTGGGACGGCAAAGAAAGCGAAGCATATCATTTCACGAACTGCGAGGTAATAGCCGGAAACATCCTATCCTACTGGATCAAATATTCATTCACAAAAGACAAGCGGATGGCAAGACGGGAACTTCTGGGGCACGAATAAGAAGGCAAGAAATATTTCCTGAGCAAGCCCAAAAAGTATCTCCAGCCTTATTTGGGTAGATTTTGACGTTTCGAAGGATGGTGGATCCGCCAAAATTCCAACGGAATTTTGGCGAGATCACACCAAAATTTATTTTTAAAAAAATAAATTTTGGTGGACCGGAGCGGAGTCGAACCGCTGACCTCCTCGTTGCGAACGAGGCGTTCTCCCAACTGAACCACCGGCCCAATAGTAGCAAAAATTTCAATCAAGAATGTCCTAAATTCTATCATAGTCATTCGGCAATTTCCACAATCTTTTTTAAAAATTGCATACGCGGCAGGGCGATGATATAATGCTGGCATGAACGCTGAAATAATTTGTGTGGGGACCGAACTTCTGCTCGGCCATGTCCTTAATACCAACGCTGCATTTATCTCAAAAGAATTTTCCTCGGCAGGCATAAACACCTACTTCCAGACTACGGTAGGGGATAATCCGAGACGATTGGCTGAATCAATAGTCTTGGGTATCTCTCGGTCTGACGTTATTATAATCACGGGTGGGCTGGGCCCTACGATAGACGATATTACTCTTCAGGCGATGTCAGATGCACTTCACAAAAGGCTTGTTTTCAGGAAAGAGATATTGGAAAAGATTAAACGATATTTTAAAAGAAGCAAAATAGGCAAGGCTCCACCGGAAATAAAACAGCAGGCCATGCTCCCCGAAGGCGCCCGGTATTTCGATAATAAATTCGGGACAGCTCCGGGCGTTATATTAGAACAGAGCGGGAAAATAATCATAGCGTTACCGGGACCGCCGCGCGAACTTGAACCTATGATAACTAACCAGGTCGTTCCGTTCCTGATAAAGATCAATAAGGAAGATAGCGAAGTCATAAAAACAAAAACACTATGCATTACCGGTATGGTTGAACTGTTGATCAATAATAAGATCAAGGACCTTCTGCGCTTGTCGGGGCGTACTACAGTAGGTATTTACGTTAAGCATGGGACTGTAGAGATTAAAATAACCGCTAAAGCCGGTTCGGAAAAAGCAGCGGATAAAGAAATATCTGCCGTAGAAAAGACTGTCAGAAAAAGGCTCGGTAAAATCGTTTTCGGAGAAAATGATGATACGTTGGAAGGTGCAGTCGGGAAAATCCTTTATAGAAAAGGAATGACATTGGCGACAGCTGAGTCATGTACGGGCGGACTTCTCGCGGACAGAATAACGAATGTAAGCGGGTGTTCAAAATATTTTAAAATGGGAGTGATCGCGTATCGCAACGAAGTAAAAAAACAACTTCTGGGGGTCGACCCGGAACTGATAGAAAAATACGGGGCTGTCAGTAAAGAAACGGCGATAGCTATGGCTTCGGGCATCAAAAAATTGGCAGGTACGGACATAGGCGTGGGTATTACGGGTATTGCCGGACCGACTGGGGGCACCGAGAAAAAACCTGTCGGACTTGTTCATATATCCGTGATAATAAAGAATAAAACTTACCATATCGAAAAAGATTATTACGGGAACAGAAAAGAGAATAAATGGCTGAGCACGTGTGCGGCTTTAAATATTTTGTGGAAAGAGCTTAATAAATAATTACCGAGGTGTAAGATGAGGGCATTCATAGCACTTGACGTGAGCGAGCAGGCAAAAGCGGAAATGACGAGGATAATATCGGAGTTAAAAAAAACAGGCGCGGATGTAAAATGGGTAGATCCGGAAAATATACATCTTACGCTGAAATTTTTAGGCGAAGTGGACTCTCACCAGATTGAGGAAATAAAAGAATTGATTAAAAGGGCGGCCGCAGACTCATCAAAATTCAGCATTAAGCTTTCCGGGCTGGGGGCATTCCCTAAACCTGAATATCCCAGGGTCATATGGGTGGGCGTGGGAAACAATATATCTGTTATGGAAAAAATGGCAACTTTTATCGACGAGGGATGCAGCCCGTTGGGATTTCAAAAGGACGAAAGGGCTTTCAGCCCTCACCTGACGATAGGAAGAGTGAGATCATCTGCGAATAAGGATAAACTGAGATCGAAAATGGCAGGGATCAGCGTAGGACAGGTAGAGTCTGTTGTTGGAAAAGTGGTTTTATATAAGAGCGAGCTTATGTCTTCGGGGCCTATATATAAAGAATTATATTCCGCAGCGTTAAATAATTAAAGTATTTTCAGGCAAGGCGAAAAATAGTCTGTTTAAGCAAGATTGTGATTGATAATAACCTTATCATAAGATAAAATTTATCTATGGAAAATTCAACAAAACTGGTCTCAATTGTAGTGCCTGCCTATAACGAAGAAATCAACATAACGGAACTGTATCTGTCCGTCTCGAAACTTAAATTCGATA
>Ga0172375_10005927_pt1 | contig 17366 bp, 25 predicted proteins | sample LakKiv1m_FD_114537 | JGI IMG/M metagenome (GOLD analysis project Ga0172375, IMG submission 114537) | Freshwater microbial communities from Kabuno Bay, South-Kivu, Congo - kab_092012_11.1m | ecosystem: Environmental > Aquatic > Freshwater > Lake | place: Democratic Republic of the Congo...
CTGGCCTATAGCCTTACATATCCTGCGTTCAGAGACATGTTTAAATATGGCTTTGATATACTCAATCGCCCGGCGTCTTGCGGCCGGGCTTAGAAGTTTCCCCAGGAGACCTCTTTAAGGATGGAGTTATCCAGGGATAAGTCTGCGACTAATTTCTTTAGCCGGCTATTCTCCTGCTCTAAATCTTTTAATCTCTTAGCCTGGTCAACCTTCAAGCCACCATATTCCTTGCGCCAGCGGTAATAGCTGTGCGTGGAGAATCCAAGGTTACGGCATACCTCTTGGAGATTTAACCCCTTGGCCAGCTGCATTTCTACTTCGCGCAACATCATAACGACCTGTTCCGCTTTGAACTTTTTCCTTGCCATACAAAACCCCCTTTCTACGAGCCTATAGTATAGCTTAAATACTGGCTCAGGTTAAGGGGGTCAGGTCAATATACGCACGAGCAATTAGGTCTATGGATTTTTATAATTTTTATATACAACAAATACCTATTCCTAAGTCAATAATTGAAAATAAAGATAATCAAAAACCATTTTTCGAAATCGTTGATAAAATTTTGGCCGTCACTCAATCCAGCGACTATTTACAAAACGCTTCAAAACAAGTCAAAGTCAAAGAATACGAACGCCAAATCGACCAAATGGTGTATAAGCTTTATGGGCTTACAGAAGAAGAAATAAAAATAGTAGAAAGATCATAGGGTTTCCTGTCTAAAAGATGGGGGGATGTTTTTAATAAAAATCAATTTATTATGAGCATAATTACATTTCTTGACGGTCAAATTAGAAATTCCATTCTTAACGATGTTAAAGACGTGGCCCGGTATCATAGCCGTCATTATACAGGAAAGCAGGGTGGTTTTTTTGGTATACCGAGACAGGTTTTTTGCTATGTAGATTATTTGGGTCTTATTGCATTTGGTAATAAAAGCAGCACTAAGCGTACCATAGATTTTATAAAAGAATACTTTCCAGATCATTACAAAGATTATGCCGAACTTCTTTATGTTATGTGGAGACTGGGGACTGTGCATGAGTATAAACCGAAAACCTATTTTTATAATAATTTTAACTCTAGAGAAATGGTTGTTAAGGTAAGTTGGTTATCTAACAATGATAACCATAAGAGGAATCGCAAAGAGAATATGAAATTTTATTCTCTACATAATTCCAATAGAGATGTAAGGCTGGCTATAAATATATGCCAGTTAGTAGATGATTTATTATTTTCTTTAGGTGGTTTTATTAATGCCTTAAAAAGAAATACGAAGTATGAGGAAGAGTGTCAGGAGCGCTTTGATGCTTGGATGTGTGATCATGATTATAAAGAAATAGACCGTAAATGGCTTAAGGAAAAAGTAGGAGATCAATTAAAATTGGCGTGGAATAATCGTGCTGGTAAGATTGATTCAAAAGGTAAAGTTGTGGAATGGTATAAAACTCATCAAAAATAGAAAAGTCCCCCAGATTTTTAATTTACAAATGACCAAAAAAGTTATGAATTTATTTGATTCAATAAATAGAACTGTTTTTTCTGTGGATCGCGATGAGGGATATTTGGGAGCGGTTGAAAAGCATTTTAAAGAAAGATTGGAGAATCTTAAATTTTTATTAAGTTTAAGAAACGAAAGTAGAGATTTAGATCCGGAGCTTTTTATTCTCGCTTGTTGTTTTCTTGATGCCTTCGCGAATATATTTTACGGCAGTGATCCGGGATTGCGTTTTCGTAAGATACTTTATGAATTTGCAGAATACGGCGATGTTGATTTTAGCAAAGTAAGTCTAATAGAATTAGAAAAAATATTTTTGATGAATAAGCAATTCATCCCTTTAAAAAAGGCCTACTTAGATTATATCGGAAAGAAAATCGATAATATTGATTACTCAGCCATTAGTCATTCATATAAATACGATCCGCTAAAACATGATTTATTAAAAGAGCTATTGAGTATAGAAAATAATAACTTTGACTTATTGAGAGATGCCATCGAAAATGCAACCTACGCCTCTGTCTTGTATACTAAATATAGAAACCCAGTCATTCACGAAGGTATACCTAAGAACCATTGGAACATTGCTGATGAGAATTATCTCTATTACATGGGCATAATTGACGCAAGGGCTGATTTAGTATTTTCTGCCAAGTTTCTTGTTAATTTATTAGAGAGTATTTATAAAAAAGTATTTGAAAGAATCTTATCGAGTGAATCGTTTTAGATTCTAAGTAAGAAGCATAAATTAGGAAAAACAAATAGGACCGTTTCTTTTTCACTATGAGGTAGGCAATAAGTCTTGATAGAAGTGTCACTGTGAGCAAGTTTAGAATATGTCCGTCTATGTCTATTGCTTAAAAGAAGATTACAAGTATCAATCATCAATTACTGGCCGCGAGTTTGAGAATGAGTGGCTTAAGCTCTCGCAAGACGGCGCAGTAGTGGTAAAGGGCACCAATTACAAGGGCTATGCCTGGGACGGGTGCAGCCCGAAGCTTAAGATCAAGGACTGGTATTTCGGGATCTGGGAGGCAGTGCTGAATTTTGATACCGGCCAAAGCAAGACCTATTACGCCTCCCTGATCCATGATGTATTTTATCAGTTTGCTAAAGACATCCGCAACTTCGTGAAGCGTAAAGAAGTAGACAGGGAATTTTATAATATCCTGAAAAGAGATGGTATGAGATTCGCCAAAGTTTATTATGTTAGCGTGCGTTTATTCGGCTGGATATGGTGGTATAAAAGATAAATTTTTATAGAAAATTAATTTTGATAATATCCTCAAAAGCCAAAATATTTTAAAAATGGAAGAAACTAAAAGCAATATTACTATTCCTAAAGAAGTTAAAGAAAAAATTTCTACTACACAGGAAGAAGTTGGCAGGATTATTAAAGATGCTTCTGAGTTGTTAAAAACGCATTTAGGTGGCAAAATAAGTTTTAAATATCAGCATAGCGCTCCTTCTGATCTTTTGACTCCGTTTGAACGCGCCCAATCAGTTTGTTTTATTACAAGATATGAACATTTGCCTGTTTTAGAAAGTTTAGATATTATTGAAATAAGAGGAAAATATTTCCTGAAGAATATTCCATTTATTAGGCATTTATTAAATGAATACAGATCGATTATAGCGAATGTTAAAGACTCAATTTATTTTGAAAAAATTCATACATTTTGCCATCAGAAAATGTCTAATAAGAATCCTAGCTTGGGATTGTGTATTACTGTTAAGGGAGAAAAGGAAGAGGACCTAACTAATGTTTTTCTAAAGACATTAGGAGAGAAAAATAAAGCAGTGAAATTGATACTAAAAAAAAGCGACTTCGGCTATATTTATAATGGTATTTTACAACATTCTGACCATAAATATACTAAGAGATTTTGGGAAGAGTATTATTCTGGGAAAATCAATTACATTTTTATTAAACATGCATTATTACTTGACTATATCAGAGATTGTTTATATTGGCATTATAGGATATTAAATCAGTTAACGTTTCCAAAGCTAGGGCCATTATAGGGTTAAAATAATATTTTATTTCCTCCCTCTAAAAATTGCGGCAGTTTTTTGAAATAGATCTTTTGGGGCGGGCATACTCACACAAGGCCCGATTAAAAATTTTGTCGCCTTCCTGTGCAAAAAATAGGGCGAAAAATTGAGCTTTTAAAATAAATTTTTTTGCGCTTTTGGCTTTTGGGCCTTCAGAGCAGAAGAGGGGCGGTTGTCATTCCCTGTAGTAGTGCCGCAGCACCCCACCCAGCCGAGAATCACAGAGGATCTTCCCCTTGGTTTTCCTCGTGTGGTAATCAAGCGGTAAGTTCCCCAGGCCTGAGTGAGGCCGCACAGTGTTGTAGTAGCGTACGTACTCCCGCACTAAATACTTGAAGTGCCTCTCTCCGAAGACTACGAAATGATTCAGACACTCCCGCTTGATCGTGCCCACCCAGCCTTCTGCGTAAGGATTGAGGTTAGGCGACCGGTAAGGGATTCTCTGTACTTTGACGTTGTGCCTGCGTAGTAGCTCGTCAAAATCCTTAGGGTACTTCTTATCGCCGTCGCGGATGAGCAGCTTCTTCTTGCCGTCAGCAAAGAGGAAGGAGAGCGTCTTCGTTTTCTTGGTCACCCATTGCTGGGTGGGGTGCTGCGTGAACCCCGCAATATGCACCTTGCGCGTGTGGACGTGGATGAAGAAGAGCACATGGAAGGTCTTGGGCCCGAACATGGTCCAGACCGTCTTGGTGAAGAAGTCGCAGGCCCAGAGGGTTTTGAAGTGCCTATGTACAAACTTATCCCAAGTATCCTCCGAGCGCTTGTCAGCAGGGAGGACGCCGCACTCGCGCAGGATATTTTTGATCGTGTTGCGCGAGAGCATCTTGATGCGCAGCTTCTTTAGCTCCGCAAGGATGCGCGTGTAGCCCCAGTGGTTCTCGGAAGCCATGCGCAGGATAAGCTCGCGCACGTCCTGGGCTGTTTTAGGCCTGCCACGTTTGGCTGCAGGATGAGCGCGCTTGTCACCGGATACCCATTTGCGAAAGGTAGAGTAGTTAACTATACTGATAAACCGCTTAATGTCCGCGCCTAAAGCCAAGCCAAACTTAAGCAACCGTTGTTTCTCCTCATGAGTGAGGCTGATGCGCTTGCCGGTCTTAGCGCGTAGAATCTGGTTCTCAACCTTGAGATACTCAATCTGCCGGATGAGCTTACTATGCACCATTTTCCCGAGCATCCCTAAAAACTCTTGAAATACGCCCTGGTTCGTGCTATAAGTGTCTGTGTAGTTCATATTTGCGTCTCCTCATGTTGGGCCTAAAACAGCCCAGTCTCTTAATATTTGCACCCCTCTAGAAACTTCAAAAGGCCCAAAAGCCAAAAGCGCAAAAAAATTTAGGCCAAAAAACCGCTAAAAATATTTTTTTTGAGCCCCTTTATTGCACAGGAGGACGCGCCGTTTGAGCAAGTGACGAACACAAGCGATAAGGTTAAGCGCATACAAGCGCTTCAGCCGCTGGTAAAGAATGGAACAATCAAATTCAGTAAGCACTTGAGGCTTCTGCTTGAGCAGATGAGATATTTTCCTAAAGGAAAGTACGACGATGGCCTAGATGCGCTTGAGATGGCAGTTCAAGTTGCTGAAGAGAAGTTGGGAGTTGTGACCGTCAAGATCCTTGGAGAGGATAGAGATAATGATTGGTATAGAGATTATCATAAGAATCTTGGCTGGCCGCCGATATTTTAAGCCTCGAAAAGTATTGACAAATCAAGGGGTTGTGATAAATTAAAAGCAATAGAAGATTGTAACCGTCCCGAGTTGTGAAGGGGTAAATCCCGGACGTTAAAAAAGTAAAACCTTCGTTAGGCGCAATACGCCTAGCGGAGGTTTTTTTGTTTTCCGCTAGCGATTGTTTGCGAAGATAGTTAGGGAAAGGAGGAAAGATTAGAAGTACATCTCGCAAACAATAATAAATAAATTTTGATTAAAAAACATTTTAGCATATCGAGAGGTGTACTATGGAAGGCGGCAGAATATTGAGGAATTCCCAGATAATTATTCTGGGCATTTGTATTTCAGCAGCAACAATAGTCTCAAGCGTTATATTGTCACAAGGTTTCTTGAAAGTAATGAAGTTCACGCGTGAACAGATTACAGTTACAGGATCAGCGCAGAAGAACATTAAGAGTGATTACATTATATGGTCGGGATTGTTCTCTAGAAGAGAGGCGGATTTGGCTACAGCCTACAAGAAGTTGCAGGATGATTTGGTGAAAGTTAAAGCGTATCTTGTGTCAAAGGGCGTCATTGAACAAGAGATTATTATTTCGCAGATTTCCACGACAACGGTTTATAAGAAGAATGAGAAGGGGAATGATACAAATGATATTCAGGGTTATCTTCTGGGCCAGAATGTTGAGATTAGGTCGGGGGAAGTCGATAAGATTACACAGGTATCACGTGAGTCAACCGAGTTGATTAATCAGGGAATTGAGTTTGTTTCTGGGGCCCCAGAGTACACCTATACCAAATTGGATGAGCTCAAAGTAGAAATGCTTGCCAAGGCCAGCGAAAACGCCAAGCAGCGCGCGGAAAGCATGGTAAAGGCTACCGGCAATAAGATCGGATTCATGCGTTCAGCGCGTATGGGTGTATTTCAGATCACGCCAGTTAATTCCACGGAAGTATCTGACTGGGGTGTAAATGACACAAGTTCTCTAGAGAAGAAAGTTACTGCTGTGGTAACTGCGAGTTTTGCGATAGAATAAGCAGCAGGTATTTTTTGGCAATGGATTATAAAAAATACTATAATTTAGAAGAGTATTTATTTAGCGAGATCAATGGTAATTTTCATAAGCACGGATATCTTTCTGCCGAAGAGTTCTTCTGTATTGTTATTTGGAAAGCCAACAGGAAAAAAGGAGAAATTAAGGCTCGGGTAAGACAAATAGATAGCGATCTTGCTAAGGCCGTGAAGAAAATCACCGGTGAAATATTTAGTAAGCCAGTATCAAAAGATAGGCTGACTTATTTGATGAAAGATTGCGGTTTTCGGTTACCGATGGCCACTGCAATTTTGACAGTGCTCTACCCAAATGAATTTACGGTATATGATGTGCGGGTTTGTGATATGTTAGGCAATTTTCATAAGTTGCAGAATAGAACCAATCCTGATAGTGTTTGGAATGGGTATATGGAGTTTAAAGATGTCGTGACGAAGGCTGTCCCTCACGAAGGTAAGCTCCGCGATAAGGATAAGTGGCTTTGGGGGAAGTCGTTTTATCAAGATTTAAAAGATCTTGTAGAAGGGTAGCCGGAGCATATGGTATATGGGAAGAAATTTAACTAAGGCAAGTAAGTATCAACATGTAATCAATGCGTTTTTGCTATTCAAGAAGTCGTTAGATGGAATTGCGCCGCGCATCCCGAGAAAAATGGCCGGAGATCTAGGCGAATTCTATGTGCTGCAGGTCTTACAGAAGTTGAGGTATGACTGCACCCATATAAGCGGGCAGGCAGGTTACGATATATTATTGAATAATCCGACCAGAAGGATAGAGGTTCGTACGTCGCTTCTAAAAAATGAAGGTATCTATCCAAAAGGAATTAACTTTTATGGCTGGCGAGTAAAAGATAGAGGAGCGCGCAGGGAGGATAAGTTTGACATACTTGTATGCGTAGCGCTAGATGATAGCTTTACAAAGCCAAAGTTTTATGTTTTCACGAAGGAGGAGGCTTTTTCTGCAGGGGATGTGCATATCGGCAGGTTCCCGCGGATACAGAAGAAGATCACTCTTTTCGAGAACCGTGTAGCTTATCAAGAAGCAATTAAAGCGAAGCCAAAATTAGTTACAAAGTTTGAAAGATATTTTAATCAGAATAGCCGTGTTTTTCTTGATAAGTGGAGTAAGCTTGGTTGAGTATGGCAGGGGAAGTAGGAAATAGTTATTATAAATAAAATTAACACTAAGTGTTAATAATTATCTTGACAATCAAGCAAGATGGATATATACTTTAGTAGTGATAAGCTTATGGCTATATTTAACGACGAGAAAAGTTTGAGGCGTAAGTATGGTCAGCTCAGCGGTAAAATTCAACAAAGAATGGCTGAACTTCGTGCAGCCAATTGCTTATCAGAAATATCCCAATTCCCTCCTGCGCGGTGTCACGAGCTAAAAGGTTCTCATAAAGGAAAGTTTGCAGTTACGGTGAGTGGTAATTACAGATTAATATTTGAACCTGGCAATGATCCGATCCCAACCAAAGAAGATGGCGGTATTGATTTGCCCAAGGTGACCGAGATTTGTGTTTTAGACGTTACAGATTACCATTCTGATTAAATATGGCGATTAAGAAAGAATTGAAGTTTAAACCTAATTATGCCGTTGCCCCGGGGTTAACTGTGAGCGAAATGCTCGAGCATCTTGGGATGTCCCAAGTCCAGCTTGCAGAACGCAGCGGTAGGCCATTGAAAACTATTAATAATATCATTCAGGGCAAGCAGGCCATTACTTACGAAACGGCTTTGCAATTTGAAAAAGTTATCGGGATGTCTGCTGATTTTTGGAATAATCTCGAAAAGAATTACAGGGAAGCTTTGGCCAGAATTGAAGAAAATAAGAAGCTTGAATCGGAGCTGGGTTGGCTCAAAGATTTGCCTGTCGAAGATATTATTGCCAATGAATGGATAAGGAGAATGCCGACTCCTGTAGAGCAATTACAGGAAGTTTTATCGTTTTTTGGCGTGGCAAGCCCAAAGGAGCTTTCCGCTAGTTGTCCGGAAGTGGTTTTTCGGCAATCGAGAAAGATCAAGAGTGACCCGTGGGCTGTTTGCGCATGGCTCAGAAGAGGAGATACGGAAGCTCAGGCAGTTTCTTGTAGCGCCTACGATAAGGCTAAATTTAAGATCGCTTTATCTGAAATAAGAAAAATGACAACCAAGAATGTTCCTGGCATTTTTGAGGATTGGAAGAAATTGTGCGCCGAAAGCGGAGTCGCCCTTGTTATTGTTAAAGAGTTGCCAAATTTAAAGGTTAACGGTGCTACTAAGTGGTTAAAGGATAAGGCAGTCATCCAGCTGTCTTTGTTGTACAAATATGTGGATATACTTTGGTTTTCCTTTTTTCATGAAGCCGCGCACATTTTATTGCATGGTAAGAAGGAAGTTTTTATTGAGAATGCTCAACTTAAAACAGACAGCGAGAAAGAGGCTGATCAGTTTGCCGCGGATTTTCTTATACCTAGAACAGATTACGATGCATTTGTTAGTAGGGGTACACTTGACCGGTATTCAATATCTAAATTTGCTGATGCTATGGGAATTGCGCCAGGTATTGTAGTAGGACGGCTTCAACATGAAGGTAAGATAGCCTTTAATCAGTTAAATGATCTGAAGCCGCGTTTGTGCTGGAAATAATCCTCGGGATTCTTCTTTAAGACCTTCGTTGGAAAATGAGCCAGCGAAGGTTTTTTGTTTTTGTAAGGTTAACTATGGGTAATTATAGAAGAAATCATTATGTTCCAGAATGGTATCAGCGGCGCTTCTTGCTGCATGATGGCGGGGAGGGCAAGTTTTTTTATTTAGATTTACGCCCCGATACGGTTTATTTGAAGAAACATAAATATGTACGCAATTCATTACTCCGATGGGGCCCGCAACGATGCTTTTGCCAGGATGATTTATATACGACTCAGTTCGGGGCATGGGAATCAACAGAGATTGAAGAAAAGTTTTTTGGTAGGGTTGATTCGCTTGCTCCTAAATCCCTTGATTATTTCTCTAGCTTTCAACATCCAAGTGTTAATGGCGCTGCTTTTAATAATTTAGTGGCATATATGAGCATTCAAAAATTGCGCACCCCAAAAGGTTTATCTTATATGTCAGAAATAATGCGGTTTTCTGATAAAAATCAAGTTTTATATAAAATGCAGGAGCTGCGGCAGATTTATTGCGCCTTATGGACGGAATGTGTCTGGAGTTTGGCAGACGCTTCGCAATCCGAGACCAAATTTATTATTTCCGACCATCCCGTTACTGTATATAACAAGACTTGTTTGCCGAATTCAAAATGGTGTCTTGGTAACCGAGATCCCGATATTGCGCTAACTGCGACGCATACATTATTCCCGTTGAATTTAAATCGAATATTAATCCTTACGAACTTGTCGTGGGTACGTGATCCTTATGGGCATCCAAGAAAACCAAGACCAAACTTCTATCCTTTTCGGAATACCATCTTTAATTTTACGCATATCCAGACTGGGAGAATGCTGAGTGAAGTGGAAGTCAATGAGATAAATTATGTGATAAAAAGTAGAGCTTATAGGTATGTTGTTGCAGCCAAGAAGGAATGGCTATATCCCGAGAACAAAATTCCTACGCAGCAATGGGGTGATCTTGGCCAGGGATACCTTTTTATGCCGGATCCTAGGTCTATTACGTTCTCTTCAGAAGTTATTATTGGCTATGATAATAAGAGAGCAGATTTTTTTGATGAATATGGAAGGAAGCCTTGGCAGCCAGACTACGATAAGAAATCAGATCGCGACAAAGAATGGATAAGCTTTCATGCTTTTCAAGGTGAATTCGCCAGGGTGTTTGGACCTAAAAGGCGAGGAGTAGCTTTTGAGTTTGGAGATATCGATCATAGCGAAGATAGCCCGGATTATCACGCTTATCACTTGCGGCTTGAGAAGGAGAATAAGCAGAAGCTCGGAATAAATTCTTGAGTTGAATTTTATCTCGCCATACTGAAAAGCTGTTTACAGAGAGTTTTTCTGCCGCGCCGTATTTTTGGGCGGCCTTACGGGAGTCACCTCCGAATTATAAAAAAAGCTTGACAAAGAAATTTTCATGCTGTATATTTAGAAATGGAAACCATTACCATTAAGGAGAGGTATGCCAAGAGGTGAATGTAGAGGAGAGGGTTGGTGGCACGGTAAGTTTAGGGGCTGTGGGTATCGGCTTACCTTAGGCCGGGAGGCTATTCTTGATGTTTTATCGAAAGCCGAAGGCCATTTAAGCGCCGAAGATATCTACATGAAGATCCACTCAAAGTGTCCCAATGTTGGATTAACGACGGTATATCGCACTTTGGATGTTTTATCTAATCTGGGCATGGTCTATAAGCTTGATTTTGGTGATGGTCGTTCTCGCTATGAGTTTGCTGAAGGGCCCAAGGGGGCGCATCACCACCACCATTTAGTTTGTACGGAATGCAATAAGGTTATTGATTACACTGATTTTATCGATGAAGAAGTCGAGCTTCTTAACCAGACAGAGAAGGGGTTGGGGCAGAAATATAAGTTTAGAATCACTAATCACCTTATACAGTTTTACGGTGTATGTGAGCAATGTGGTGGCAAGGAGTAGCCGCTATATTTTTTTACCTATTAATGGAAATGATTTTCACTAACGGAAAGGAAGGTGGTAACCATGCCAGGGTTTGACGGAACAGGACCAAGGGGGCAGGGAGCAATGACAGGCGGTGCCAGGGGGTATTGTGTGGCAGAATTAAATGATACAGGTGTTAGGCCGATAAACGGCCGTCGTCTTTATGGTAGGGGTGGTGGAGGCGGGCATAGAAATTGTTTTAATGCTACGGGATTGCCAGGTTGGGTTAGGGTTCAAAGAGGCATGCAGGCATTTGGCCGTTTTGGTAGCCCGGTATCTAAGGGAAAATAATAACCAAAGTTTTATTTAAGAAAGGAGTTTGCTGAATATGAGAGTTGGAGTCGTTTTAGAAGATGAGAATGGCGTAAATGGTAATGTCTGTGCCCATTTTGGGCAGTGTAAATTTTTCTTTTTGGCCGACATTGATAAAGATAAAAAGAAAATAACTAGTACGCGTATTGTGCCGAATAATACTGTACATGGCGGTGGCGGGTGTGTTGCAGTTGATGAGATCTTAAAGCATAAAATAACCCATGTTATTGCCGGAGGTATGGGGATGGGTGCTCAGCAGAAATTTGCCAATGCTGGGGTGCAGGTGTTTGGTTATGCCGGTAATGTGCAAAAAGCGCTGGATGATTTTATGAATAACGCTTTGGGCGGTCTTGATGCTTGTAAGGATCATGGTGATGGCGGTAGTTGTCATTAAAGAAGAGGTGTTAGATGAAAATTTGTATAACTTCAGAAGGCAAAACTTTAGATTCCAAGGTTGATCCCCGTTTTGGCAGGTGCCAGAATTTTATATTCTTTGATAATGAAACCGGTGATTTCGAAGCGCAGGAGAATGTCAACGCGCAGTTTCAAGGGGGAGCAGGTATTCAATCGGGACAGTTCATGGTATCTAAAGGTGTTCAAGCCGTGCTTACCGGAAATATCGGGCCCAATGCTCACCAGGTGTTATCAACCTCCGGGATTAACGTATTTACCGGAGTTTCCGGGACAGTAAAAGAGGCAATCGAAGGTTACAAGAATGGTAAATATAAACTCGCCGATGTCCCAAGCGTAGGCTCAAAGTTTGGTATGCCGGGGAAAAGTAGCTAAAAAAGGGGGAGAAAAATGCCATTTTTTGAATCATTAGAAAAGATGGATCCTAAGCATGTTGATTTAGAAAGAGCCAGGAAATCTTTGAGGGAAGAGCTTGAGGCAGTTGATTTTTATCAGGAGAGAATTGATGCGACTGATGATGAATCATTGAAAAAGCTCCTGGCGCATAATATGAATGAAGAAAAAGAGCATGCGGCAATGCTTATAGAATGGATCAGAAAGAATGATTCTGTGCAAGACAAGATGTTTGATGAACACGATTAGGGATAGTAGAATTGGATAAAGAAGTCATAGAGAATCATAAAAAATACTTAGAGCGTAAAGCATTATATAAAAGTTTAGGCTACGATGTGGATAAAGAAAGAGATTTTATTCTCCAGCAGGCCAAGCCTGTGTATGGGAAGATCCTTGAAGCCGGAACTGGTAAGGGGCATTTTGCGCTCGCTTTAGCTAAAGCCGGATATAAGTTTGTTACCTTTGACATATCCGCAGATGAGCAGCGTTTTGCCAAGTTGAATATTGCGCATTTTGGTTTCCAAGCGCAGGTGGATTTTAGGATTGAAAACGGCGAACATACCAGCTTTACTGATGGCAGTTTCGATACGCTTTTCTCCGTGAATGTCCTGCATCATTTGCGTAATCCCTATCAGGTAATCGATGAGTTTATCCGTTTGCTTTCCCCTAAAGGCAAAATTATATTTGCTGATTTTACCGAGGAAGGTTTTAAGATTATGGATAAAATTCATGGCCTGGAAGGTAACGCGCATGAGGCCGGTGAAACTAAATTAGCAGATGTCGAGGCTTATTTAAGGGGAAAATGTTTTTTAGCAAGAAATATTCAGAGTATGTTTCAGCAAGTATTAATCGCAAGTAAAGACTTAAACAAAATCAATGATCATTTCAATTGCTAGCGGTAAAGGTGGTACGGGGAAGACTACTGTCGCGGTTAATTTAGCGCTCTCGCTTAAGAATATTCAGCTCCTTGACTGCGATGTGGAGGAGCCTAACGCGCATATCTTTCTAAAACCGCGTTTTGACGGCCAAAAGAAGGCAACTATCCCTGTGCCTGAGGTTGATGAAACAAAATGCACTTATTGCGGTAAATGCCGCGAGGTTTGCGCTTATCACGCTATTGCGGTATTGCCGGGAAGCGACGGTAAAAAGGGGAGCGTTTTAGTTTTTCCGCATCTTTGCCATGGTTGTGGTGCTTGTAGATTGCTTTGTCCTCAAGGGGCGATCAAAGAGATTGATAAGGAGATCGGAGTAATTGAAATCGGCGTCAAGGGCGACCTGCAGTTTATTCATGGCCGTCTTAATATCGGAGAGGCGATGTCGCCACCTTTAATCCGTCAGGTTAAAGAATATATTAATGTCACAAGAACAGTTATTATTGATGCGCCGCCTGGAACATCATGTCCGGTTATTACGGCAGTTAAAGGAAGCGATTTTTGCGTGTTGGTAACTGAGCCGACGCCTTTTGGCCTTAACGATCTTGTTTTAGCGGTTGAAGTTCTGCGCAAATTAAAAATACCATTCGGCGTAGTCATTAACCGCTGCGATATCGGAGACGGTAAGGTTGATAGTTACTGTAAAGAAGAAAATATTCCCATTCTGATGAAGATTCCCTTTAGCAGAGAAATAGCGGTTAGTTATTCCGAAGGCGTGCCCATCGTAGAGCGAGATGTTTCTTATCAAGATAAATTTATTAACCTATATTTAAATATCTGTGGGATAAAGAGTGAAACAGATCGTCATAATTAGCGGAAAAGGCGGGACCGGCAAAACCGTAGTTAGCGGTTCTCTTGCTGCGTTAGCCAAGAATAAAATTATGGTCGATTGCGACGTGGATGCCGCAGATCTCCATCTTTTATTGCACCCTACGGTTAAAGAACGCCACGAGTTTAGAAGCGGACAAACTGCGATTATAGATAAGAAGCTATGCAAGAAATGTGGTAAATGTATTCCCGTGTGCAGATTCGTGGCTATTAAGGATGATTTTACGATAGAACGTTTTTCCTGCGAGGGGTGCGGTCTTTGCGCTCTTATTTGTTCCCATAAGGCTATTAGGATGGAGGAGAATTTCGCAGGAGAATGGTTTGTCTCCGATACGCACTATGGGCCTTTTGTCCATGCTAAACTCGGCATAGCCGAGGAAAATTCCGGTAAACTAGTAGCAAAAATAAGACAGATTGCTAAAGAGATTGCAGAGAAACAGGCGCTTGATTACGTCATCATTGACGGCCCCCCGGGTATAGGATGCCCGGTTATCGCATCGTTATCAGGCGTTGACTGCGCTTTGATCGTGACCGAGCCGACGCTTTCCGGGCTGCATGACGCCCAAAGAGTTATGGAAGTAGCCAAGCATTTTAATATTCCGGTTAAGTTAGTAGTAAATAAATACGATTTAAATCAGGCAATGACAGAAAAGATAGATGTTTTCTGTCATGAGCATTCAATTCCCGTTGTTGGCAAGATTCCTTTCGACAAGACTGTTGTGCAGGCGCTTGTTGAAGGGAAAACAATTGTTGAATACTCCCGGTGTCCGGCGGATAAAGAAATAAGAATGATCTGGGAAGCGTTAAAGACTTAAACTATGGTAAATGCTGTTCGCGATATACATATTTTACGGTATTTTTCTTCATTTATAAGCATTTCGGAGGGTCAAGTCATTAATATTACCGATCCGAAACTCGCATTTTGTCCTCTTGCCAGCCATCTCTATAAGGGGCTTAAAATAACAGATAAGATGGCTGGGGAAGCTCTGAAATGCGAGATTAAAAAAGCCATAGAATCTAAAATTAGAGATTTCGGGATTTTTACTTCCAGGAGAACATTCTTGGCCGAAAACGTGTCTATACCATATGGCGCTTCCGAAATGCTGATGTTTGCTTTAAATAAAAAAGCTATAGATGCAGCCGTAATCGTTTGCGACGGCGCCGGAACAATAATAACCGATAGGGGGAATATCGCGCAGGGAGTAGGGGCGCGAATGAATAGTCTTCTTTTGACTTCTCCAATAAAAAGAATTCAAGATTATCTTAAGCGTGCCGGATGCCATATAATCTCGGAGAATGCTTTTATTGATCAGGTTAAAGGGGTCAAGGAAGCAATTCATTCCGGATATAAAAGAATAGCAGTTATGGTATGCGGCCATGATTCCGATAAACTTAAAATAATCAGAAGGATGGAATCCGCCGAGATCGCCGTAACTATTCTTTCTGTTTGTACCACAGGTATAAGTGAAGCGAATGTGCGGGAAATCAAAAATTATGCGGATATTGTCTGGAGTTGTGCGTCGCAGGAGGTCAGGCAAAATATCGGCTCTGCTGCTATTTTACAGATTTCAAAGCAGTTACCGGTATTTGTTTTGACCCAAATGGGCATAGATTTCGTGGCAACCTATGCCCGGGATGCCGCGGCTTTACGGAAAATAGATCGAAGCAGGCAATATCTGATTTCGAATGAATCCGAAGGCTATAAAATAAGATTAGGCAACACAAATAACTGTTTGCGCGAGGAAAAACTTCCGGTCTGGTCAAAAAAGAGTTTTGTTTTGGCAAGCGCATAAGATTAGAGGAGGGTTATTATGGGTCGTGATCTTGATAAAGAAGATGCCGCCGCTGGATATCCACAAGAGGTAATCGATTTAATTAATAACGAACGATATTTCGGGAGAATGAATGATCCCATAAGTTCTTCGTATTTAAAGGGGCCGTGCGGCGATGCGATGGAGTTTTATTTGGTAATAGAAAAAGATAGAATTACCGAGATTAAATATTATACCGATGGCTGCCATGCGACCAAAGCCTGCGCTGCGATGGCAGCGAAGCTTGCCAGCGGCAAAACTATAAAAGAGGCGCTTTTGATTTCTGCGGGTGAGATTATCGTAAGGCTCAAGGGCCTTCCGGAAGACCATTTGCACTGTTCAATACTTTCGGTAAGCACACTTTATCGGGCGATAGCGGATTATTTACTAAAAAAATGAGGTGGGTTAAATGAGTTTACTTTGGGCTTTGGGGGCAAGTATTGTTGTAAGCTTAATTTCTTTTGTAGGGGTAATCAGCCTGCTTTTAAAAGAAGATTTACTTAATAAAATCCTTCTTTTACTAATTAGTTTTTCTGCCGGTGCGTTAATCGGCGGAGCGTTTTTACACCTAATCCCTGAAGCAGTGGAAAAAACCGGGCACAGTAGCCAAGTGTATTTATTTGTCATCGTTGGATTCATTTTGTTTTTTATATTGGAGAAGTACCTGCATTGGCGTCACTGTCACAAAGGAAAATGTGAAATTCATACGTTTACTTATCTTAATCTTATTGGCGATGGGGCGCATAACTTTATCGACGGTCTGATTATCGGTTCTTCTTTTGTGGTGAATATCAATTTCGGTATGGCTACGTCTTTTGCGATTATCATGCACGAAATACCTCAGGAGATAGGGGATTTTGGGGTATTAATTTACGGAGGATTAGGCAGAAACAAAGCGCTATTTTATAACTTTTTGTCAGCTTTAACCGCCATTTTGGGAACGGTGATTGGTTTTGCTCTTGCCAATATCTCAGATGTATTTTTGAGATTACTTATGCCGCTGGCGGCAGGAGGATTTATTTATATTGCAAGCTGTGATCTTATACCGGAATTGCATAAAGAGCAGAATTTGGGAAAAGCTACGCTTTCCATGTTAGTTTTTATGTTTGGTGTGGCGTTTATGTATTTTGCGGCAGCGATGCATCATTAATCCTATGAAGATTAAAATTATAGCTATAGGTTCGAGTAAATGGGAGCGGTTCATCCGCAGGTGGGGTGTATCGTTTTTGATCGGTGAAGATGTGCTTTTTGACACTTTTGGTGATCCAGGTGTGCTTTTACGCAACATGCAGAAATTTAATATCGATCCTTCAAAAATTAAGCATATCGTTTTGTCGCATGATGACTGGGATCATATATCGGGGTTATGGTATCTACTCCCAAATCGCTCGGATATCACGGTCTATATATGCCCGGGATTTGCGCAGGAAATAAAGAGAAGAATTGCTTCTTTCGGAGTTCGCGTCGTTGAAGTTGAGCCGTTTACGGAAATTAAAGAAGATATATTTTCTACCGGTCAGATCCAAGGCTCTTGCGCAGGTAGGGTTATTTTTGAACAGGCGTTGGCTGTAAAATTTTTAAAAAACATAACGATTATTACAGGTTGCGCGCATCCCGGGATCGTTAACATTATAAATGCTGTAAAAAAACATTTTTCAAAGGAGCGGATTTATTTTGTTCTTGGCGGATTGCATTTAAAAGATAATGCAGATGGAATAAACACGGCTATAATAAGGGAGTTACGGGATCAAGGTGTCCGTAAGATTGCCCCGATGCACTGTACCGGTAAGCGGGC
>Ga0172375_10005932_pt1 | contig 17360 bp, 11 predicted proteins | sample LakKiv1m_FD_114537 | JGI IMG/M metagenome (GOLD analysis project Ga0172375, IMG submission 114537) | Freshwater microbial communities from Kabuno Bay, South-Kivu, Congo - kab_092012_11.1m | ecosystem: Environmental > Aquatic > Freshwater > Lake | place: Democratic Republic of the Congo...
CAATGCATAGATGATCTGCTCTTCGCTGTATCGTTTTGCGCTCATTCCCTGCCTTATACCTTTCCGCATCCGGCAAGGAAATCACTAAAGACTCCTATGTCCAGTTTCCGGGGAGAACGTCAACTTTGATAGGTTGTCTGCCATGTGGGTCAATAGTGCTAGCATGTAATCTGTTCTCTCCCTTGAGGGTGGCTCCCTTCAAGGGAGGGTGATGGTGGGTATTTTCAGGCTATTGTTTATCTTCCATTCTCCGTTCTTCCGCCACCTTCATAAGGTTGCTTACATCTGGCCAGTTTGGTTTTAGTTCTAAGGCTTTTTTACATTGCTTAATTCCTGCCTCATTGTCGCCTGAGTTGATAAATGCCAGGGCAAGGTTGGCGTGGATTTCGGCGCGTTTAGGACTGAGTTTAAGGGCAGCATTGTAGCAGTTAATGGCATCGGTAAACTGGTTTTGGCTTGCAAGGCAAAGACCCAGGTTGTTAAGCGAAGTTATGTTGAAAGGATTTAATGATACGGCTGTTTGCAGATGTGAAGCTGCTTCTGTATACTTGCCTTTGTTTAACATGATGTAGCCCAGGTTCTCGTGGGCAATTGCAATATCCGGCTTGAGAGTCAGTGCAAGCTGGTAGTTTTCTATGGCTTCCTCGATCTTTCCCTGTTTTGCAAGGACATACCCGATATTGTAGTAAGCTGTTCCATTGTCGGCCTGCATGTTGACAGTTTCCCTGTAGATACGTATCGCCTCTTTCAGGAGCCCCTGTTCTGCGAGGACGCCGCCGCGCAACATGAGGAAGTATGGGGTCCTGTTCCATGAAATGAGTTTTCGGCTGAGTGTATCGGCCCTGTTCAGTTCTTTTTCGGCCAGGTATACTTGGACCCTGGCAGCGTCGGATTGGGTGGTTGCACAGCCGGTAAGCTTTTCGAAATTGTCGATCATTTCATGTGCACGGCGCGGATTATCCATGCTTAAGTAAGCGTCAGCCATATCGAGGAGAGCCTTGGTATAGGCCGGATTCAAACGAGCGGCACGTTCTATTGAGGCGATTCCGGCTTTATCGTCACCGTTCACCATTAAAGACAGCCCTGTGATATGTTCATGGGCTGCAAGAAAGACAGGATCCCGGGGCCTAATTGGTGATAGTGCAGCAGAATTGGACAGCATTGTTGTTATAACCTTAAGTTGGTTTACAGCATCATCAGGATAGGCGCCAGATGTGAAGTATATGAACAAGCCGTCCGAGATAAAACGGAAGGCTACTGGCAGGTACCCTCCGGATATGGAGGATGCAATGGTTATGATTGCCGGGTCCTGAACGCGGATGGAAAGCAGTGAACAAACTCTCTTTGGGTCCCAGCTCAATTCGCCGCGGATATGACTTTCTGAGAGTGAACAAGGGAAAACAAAAAAGTCAGTGTCTATGTCGAGCAGGGCTCCTTTGTCAATATTGGGCAGGGAGTCGAGGGTTGTGATTGTGATAGTGCAGTTGGATAGCATGCAGGAGAAAGAGCCGTTTGTTGCACTGATGAATTCCAGGGATGGAATCTTGAGCGCTGCACGGAGGTGTTGTTGAAGAAAAGAAGCTTTATTGTTGTCGATTTGTTTCTCCGGTAACACCCAGTAGAATCTGGATATTGTTCCGTCCAGAATGCAGGGATAGATATAATTTCCCAGATCGAAAAGAAACTTATCGGGCTTCAGTTTGTAGCGAAATGAAGACTCTATGTCGCTTTGATTAAAGATCTCACGGTAGTTCCTGGCGTTTACAAGCTTGTTGAGTGATTCGATCTTTTCCCGTGGAATATGACGGCAGTCGTCATGAGCGTCGAGATGGACCAGTGTTGCTCCCTTGATATTCCCGGCATGCCAGATATTGAATGCCGTGCTGTGGTTCTCAATAAGGTAGATGCTGTTGGTTGCCCGGGTGATGCCTGGAAGGTCAATGGCGGGTAGTGCTGTTGCTGCTGATGCCGGGAGCGGGCCTGCCATATTTGGGCTGTTCTTCAGCGTGCGGCTTATCGGCGCCCGTTCACGACCGGCCATGGGATATACTGTAACCTGGAGGTGGATCTTCTCCTGGTCGGTATTGGATAGATCGAGATTTATTTCGTGCTTGTCTGCAATCATGGCATTGGTTGTAACGTTCACCGGCCAGCTTTGGGTCGGCCATATTCGGCTTCCCGGCGCAAGATAGCCGTCGTAAAGCCGGTGCTGACCGGTAATCGTAAGATGTACGTCGTATTCCTGCTGATCCAAGCAAAGTTTCTTCCAGTAGAGGGTCAGCAGGGTAGAATGATTTTGTTTGCGTGATTCCAGGTTGAAACCCGCCAATTCGATTGAGCCAGGACATTCTCTCGTCACATTTGTTTTCATTGGGACATCATCAGTCACAAAACTTATTATTTCCGGCGGCTTGTTCGGGGTTTGCGAGGTCCTTTCAAGTACCAGGATTGATTCATACTTTTCGATTACGCGCCAGTTACCCCTGGAGAGAAGAGTTTGCAGGTTCTTGTAGTTTTCCGGCGAATAGAATCCGCCGTTCAGGAATGTGAGCGGATCGAAAGTGTCGATAATAACGAACCGGATGTCTTCGGGGATGGGATAGGCGACTGTTGAAAGAGTGTAACGGCCCGTATAGATATGATGAAGCGAATAGAGCTTTTCCCTGCTAGTCAGCCGCGGAAGAAGCCGGAATGTTGCCGCTACCGGGACATTGTCCGGGACCTTTTGGAGGGCCGTGTTAACGGCATGGGGCATCAGGTAATGACTGTCATATGAATCAGGACGACAAAACTTCTGTATAGAGACTGGTAAACCGCTTGAAAGAAAAGCGGTAGCCGGAAAGATCAACAGCAGAATGGCTGGGATTACCCGCAGCAGGCGGTGTTTGGATTCTAAGAGCCGTTTGATTCCATAGACGGCGGATATGAAAATGAAAGGGATAAATTCGGCCTGGTAGTGGAAGATAATCCGGGTTTCGGAAAGACGATCTGACAGGAGTCGCTGGCAGAACGCGGGGATTGCCGGGATCAGGGTTAATGGATTTAGAAGGCTTAGAAATCCAAGCGGACCGAATAAGGCGCTGAAGAAGGCGATCTTGCCGGGATCGGTTACTGTCTGGAGGGTCGTGACCGGGTGCATGACGATGTTTTTTACTGCCTGTGCGGGCGATGCTCCAAGGTGCGCGTAAAGTTGCCAGAACTGCACGGTATTCCTGTTCAGCATTGGCATCAGGATCCCCGCGCTGATGACGAAATAGCAGATGCCGATAGACAAGGGAACCCAGACCCATCGATCCCTTTTCTTCCTGTCAATTAATGCATATACGGCGAATGCCATCAGTATGAGGGCAATATTTTCCTGGCACAGGAGCGCAAGTGTCATAAAGACGCTGAATAATCCGAAGCGCCCGGTCTTGTAAAAATACACCATGAAGATCAGGAAGCTGGTCGCCAGTGCCACTGGGTGGAATTCGTAAAGGTTCATGTATATAAGCGGCGGATAAGTCAGGTATGCTGCGGTAAGTCCCAGTGCCCATCGCGCGGAAATTTCCTTCCTGCAGAGGAGGAATATTCCGAATGCGCCTGCTGCGACAATAATACTTTGTATGTAAAGGAGCGTCAACGGGCTTGGAAACATGGCATACACAGGGCTAATCAGGAACAGTATAAGGGCCATATGGTTTCCAGGGAAGGGTATGCCCAGTATAGAACTGTCTATAGACCCGTGAAGGATGTTCCGGACGCTTTGAGTATGGATTGCAAGGTCGAAATCCTCGTAATGAAAATTGCAGTACATGAAGTAAGAGGCTGTCGAAAGGATAATTGCATATGCCGCAATGAGAATTGTGGCAGGCAAGGTGCCACTGCTTAAGGATGGTTTGGCTGTGTTCATTTTTGTCGGCCCGTACCAGTATCCGGATGAATTCTGGTCATAATACAGCTGTTTTGTAAAGACTGAAGGCTGAATTGACGGAGTTGGCTTGCTACCGATTTGGCGGATGGTGTATTCTAACATGAAATGTCCAGGCTTTATAAAACCACAGTGCTCGGCTTGATACTGTTTTCGGTATTATCACTATTCATGTCGATACCGCCCGAATGGAATTACCGGACTGCTGCCGATGAGGGCACCTATTACTTCTATGCGACATCGGTGAGCAAGTATGGACTGAGCATGATTCCTGAGATCGGTAAAGCGTTCGTGAAGAGTGAGCGTCTGCGATTGCAGCCCAATCCCCTGCGAGTGGGGCATATACTGGCTACGGCTTCATGGTACAGGGTGTTTCCGCAGACATATGTTTCGCTGGCCCGCTTCTCGTTTGTCTGTTTTGTCCTCTTCCTTGCGGCCAGTTTCTTTTTTTCCAGGAAATTGTTAGGCGAGGATGTTGCGTACATCTTTACGCTGTTGCTTTCTTCTTCTCCGCTGCTGATGGCAATGGGGAGACGGGCACTGTCGGATATGCATGCCAATCTGTTTTGCGGCCTTGCAATCTGGCTGTTCCTGTGCTTCCTGAGGGACAGGAAGCACACTGTATATGCCTTGTTCCTGCTTGCGTTTACGCTGGCCATTCTCGCCAGGGAATCTTCCCTTGTGGCCTGGCCTTTCTTCGTGCTTGGGTTGCTCGCCTGGAAGTATATTTACAGGAATGATGTGCCGTTGCCCTACTTGGCAGGGATAATTCTTATCCCTGCGGTTATTATAGGTGTTGCTTATATTTTCCTGTTCGGCGGGATTTCCGTTTCTATTGGACTGTTCAAGACGCTTTTTATTACGCATGCCGACCCGGCCAAGCAGATAAGTCCATATGCGCTGGCATTTTGTTCGGGCCCCTGGTTCCGTTACCTGATTGACTTTGTTGTGCTGTCACCGCTGACCATGCTGCTGTTTATCGCTTACACCGGGTACAGGATCATGGCAAAGAATATTGACTGGCAGTTTGCGTATTTTCTTGGATATTTCCTCCTGATATACGCATTCTTCAGTTGCCTGAAAGAGTCGAAGGTCGTGCGGTTTGTCATCAGCCTCGATATGGTTATTACGCTGTTCGCGGCTTTGGGTTTGTGGGAGTTCTTCCGGTTCAAGAGGGCTGAAATGAGGGTTCATTTCGTGCTTGTTTCTGCAGTGGCAATTTTCTTCATTAATTACCTCAATTTTATTGAGACCTTCTATGTAAGGGATGTTTATGATCCGGTCACTTATAATCTTCTCTCTGTCCAGAAAATGGTGCCGCGACTCAATCGCTAGGAGGGGGGGGGCAGCAGTGACGGAGCCAGTTGATTAACGCGAATGAATTCAGGTTGTTTATGACTAACAGTTCTGCCGGAAAAGTGCTGATTCTCGTTGTAGCCTATAACGCTGAGAAAACCATTATTCCTGTTCTCGGGCGGATTCCTGCCGGCAGTCTTCCGGGGATGACCGAGGTACTTGTAATTGATGATTGTTCTTCCGACGGAACATTTTCCAAGGCGTATGGGAACAGTAGCGCATGTCCTTTGAAGATCACTGTTCTTCGCAATCCGGTGAACCAGGGATATGGCGGGAACCAGAAGATCGGCTACCAGTATGCGATTGAAAAGGGTTTTGATGTTGTGGTGCTCCTTCATGGGGATGGACAATATGCCCCCGAGAAACTGCCGGATTTGATTAAGCCGGTAATCGACGGCGAGGCTGATGCCTGTTTCGGGTCAAGAATGATGGAAAAAGGTGCGGCGCTTAAGAAGGGAATGCCTTTGTATAAATACCTTGGCAACAGGATCCTGACGGTATTCGAAAACATAATGCTGGGTACCAGGCTGACGGAATTCCATTCCGGGTACAGAGTTTACTCTGTACCGGCATTGAGGAAACTGCCTTTCTGCTGCAATACAAATGATTTTCATTTTGATACAGAAATCATCATCCAGTTTATCCTGGCCGGATTGCGCATAAAGGAGATCCCGATACCGACGTATTATGGCGACGAAATCTGCTATGTAAACGGACTGGTCTACGCGGGTAATGTGGTCCGTACTACTATAGCAAGCGTGGTCCACAGAATGGGCCTGTTGTTTCAGCGGAAGTTTGATGTCTCTGGCGGAAAGACCGTTTATGATTTGAAGATCGGCTATCAATCGTCTCATTCCCTTGCGATTGATGCAGTGGATGAAGGTGCGAGAGTCCTTGACCTGGCATGCGGGAGCGGTTATGTCGCGCGTGAGTTAAAGAGGAAGGGATGTCGTGTCACTGGTATTGACATGAACGAGGCTGGTTCAGGTTGTTTTGAGAAGTTCATCCTCCATAATCTTGATTTGCCTGGATTGCCTCCTGATCTTGGCGTTTTCGAATGGATACTGGTGCTAGACTGTCTGGAACACCTAGATTCACCCGAGCGACTGGCGGCTGAATTGAGGGAAAAGTGTTATTCGGCAGGGACAAGACTGATAATTACGGTTCCGAATATAGGTTATGTCGTGACAAGACTGGCTCTCTTGTTTGGCCAGTTTAATTACGGGAGACAGGGTATCCTGGATTTGACGCATAAACGCCTGTTTACCTTCCGGTCCCTGAGGCGCCTGCTGGAGCAGGAGGGATATCAGATTGTGCGTGTAAAGGGTATTCCGCCGCCCATACCAAAGGCTTTGGGTGACAACATCATCAGCAGGTCTCTCATGGCTGTCAGCAGCTTCCTGGCCTGGCTGTGGCGAGGGATGTTCGCCTACCAGGTTTACATGGAGGCAAGGTTCCTCCCGCCATTGGGCCGATTGCTCGCAACCACTATTGAATCGTCTTCAAGAGATATTTCCCGCCCGGAATAATACTGCAGGCTGTATTTATAACAGTTTGGTTGATTGAGCGGCTTTTGCTTCACGGGAAAAACGCTGCCGGATTGCTTTTCTTTGCTACGGGTGTTAGTCCGGTGAGTGCTGATATGGCCTGCCGGTGTACGTTTGTCTCAAGGAATAAACCGGATATCGGGTCTTCACAAACAAGTTTCCAGCCCCCGCGAAGGGACATCATCGTGTATGAAGGATTACCTTTGTGGAGAAGAACCATGTTGACAGGATATCTGCTGAGCGCGTTCTCCCAGTTCTTTTCAAGGTAAAGGAATCCTATGTAGTCGCTGACTGTATGCCTGTCATAAGCGTCTGTGAACCTTCCGTCGAGAAACACTTTACAGCCGGGAATATGCCATATGCAGTATTCCGCCCAGTCAAAGAAAACCAGAAGGTTACCCCTGATCCGGTTCTCCTTTACAAAATTAATAACTTCTGTTGGATAACGGTCTCCATGAACTTCTATTTTCAGTGGATCAACTTTGCCTGCTGCCACAATATACCATGAGGAAAAAGCAATAAAAATGGCCAGGACGCCTGCTGCCAGGAAACGCGGAAGTTGTGTTACAATCTTTTGGAGAGGTTGTGCGGCAATTCCATCCAGGTATTGCGGGATGACAAAACAGCTGACTATGGCAAAGACAGGGATGTTTCTCCGAAGTAACAGAGCGCCGAGAAAGGCCACAATCAGGATAATAAGCCAGGTCTTGTCCCTCCTTTTCTTTGAAAATATTACTGCCGCAACAGAGATGACGGTAAGCACCATGAAGTCGGTATGGTCACTGAAATGCGCGAGCGGATTGAAAGGTGCCCATTCGCTCAGGTACGGGCGCGGTGTAACTGCGGATTCAAATATGAACCGCCAGAGATCAGGGCCGTAAGGGTTAAGGAACGACGTGCCAACAAGGATGGCCAGTAAGAGTACCATGGCCTTGAGATCGGGAAGCCCGGTTTGATCTGTCCCTGTACGAAATGCCTTTATGGCCTCGGCGATTATGAAGATGATCATCAGTACAATGCCAATGAAGAAAGCGCCGTGAAGATTTGTCCAGGCAAGGAAAAGGACCGGAAGGGACATCAAAACCAACCTGTTTCTGTTGAGATGCCTGAGAACATAGAGAAACAGTGCCAGCATGAGGTATGTGAACAAGTGCGGGCGGAATGAGAATCCGTATCCGATTGTGGAAATAATCAGGATGAGGAAGAAAAATCGTACTGCCCCGGAGCGGCAATCCTTCTTAATGGACATATTGACCAGCGTTATGAGTGCAAGGCCTAAGAGAATCTTGAGGAGGATAAGTCCGCTGGGGCCAAAGACGGAGTAAACGCGGTTTAATATGTATTCTGAAAGCCACTCATGGTTTATCCATATATGTTCCGGTTCGGTAAAAGAGAAAGTGTTGGTATACTGAAAAGCCGGGGACCATGGCAATGCTGTCACAAAGCCGACGTTTCCCCAGAGATCGACATCGGCCTTATTGTCGGAGAAGGACTTGATGCTGAAGGTGACTATCGCAATTACCGCCAGTATTCTTATGGCCTTGTTCATCTGATGTCTTTTTACCGCGTGATTACCTTGAAAAGGGTTAAGAGGCTCTGAATCATGGGAAAGATCTGGCGTGGATGCCTCATCATTTCGGCAATATGGGAAAGCATGATGTGCGGCCTGAAATAAAAATCACTGATAATGCTTTTTCTTGCCCGTTCCATATCCGCGGCTGAGAAGCCGTTTGGAATAAATACAGTGTTAATTGTGTTCATCAGGCGCCAGTCATTCTCGAAGTGGCCGTAAAGATGGGCGCTTTTGTAGAGCTCTGTTCCCGGGAAAGGAGTCAGCTGCATAACGCTGATGTCGTTAATCGGGAGGGACTTGGCAAGCTCAGCGGTCAGTCTGATAGATTGAGCCGTTTCTCCTGGAAATCCTATCATGAAGAAACCCTTTGTTCTTATTCCTGCCGATTTGCAGTAGCTGACGGCATTTCTGATCTGCTGGATATCAAGATTCTTGTTAGTCCTCTTTAACAGTTCTTCGTCGCCGCTTTCTATACCGAAGGAGATATGCCAGCAACCGGCCTTGTGCATTACTCCTGCCATATCAGCGGTCATCCTGTCGGCCCGGCCGAGGCATGACCAGCTTATGTCAAGTTTATCGGTTATGATGCGGTTACAGAACTCGTTTACCCATTTAGGTGACAAAATAAAGGTGTCATCTTCTATCAGGATTTCTTTGACCCCGAAATTGTTCCGAAGGTCCTTGAGAAGATTGACTGCATATGATGGGCTGTAAGAGCGGCAGCGATTCCCGAAAACAGATCGGTCGCAGAAGGTGCAACTGTTAGGGCATCCACGGGTGAGTACTACAGAGGCGCACGGCCATCTTCTTATCCTTGCGGGAGAAGGCCGGAATGCCTTAGGGAAACCGGGCAGGAGAGACCAGGCCGGCAGGGGGAGCTCGTCAAGGTTTTGCATCAGAGCACGGGGTTTGGCTGTTATCGTGTATGTTCCTTGCCTGAATGCAGTTCCCTGGATATTTGCAGGAACCGCTTTGTTCTGTTCGACTGAGTTCAGGATTTCGAGCAGGGTGTTTTCTCCCTCTCCGATGACGAGAAGGTCGAAGGCCTTGAATTCTTCAAGTGTTTCAACAGGAATGGCGCTGACGTGGCATCCGCCGACAACCACTACCGTTTCGGGCGCTGATGATTTTATGCGTTGGGCAAGAAGGCCCGATGCTGTAATGCCGAGAGTGGTTGAGGTTATACCGACAACATCAGGCTTAAATGACAAGAGACGTTTCAGGGTCTCATCTGCTGACAGGTTTTCCGCGGAAGCGTCAACGATTGTGACTTCGTAACCTGCTCTGCGCGCAACCGCCGCAAGAGAAACAAGGGAGAAGGCTGGCTGGGTATTTGCCGCGCCTGCAAAGGCCCCATAGCGTTCGGCAAGACCCAGTGGCGCTGATGTCAAAGCCAGGCGCACGTTCATCCGTGCTTATCCTTCTTTCCGGAAGTATCCTTATCTTTGTCATCCTTGTTCATGGCTTCAATAATTGCCATCTGCTGGCAAAGCTTCTTGATTTGCCTGCGGTGTGCCGAGATTACAAGGGAAAACTGAAGGCACATGAGAATCACAGCAAAGAATCCAAGGAGGAAAAGGGTGGTTGTGTTTGTGAGCGAGCCGATAACAGCCGACATTTTTGAAAGCCATTCATATTTGATGACTATGACCAGGGAGGCCAGTGCAACGGCTATCCAGAGCCAGCAATAGGCTATATCGAGGCGTTGTTTCTGGACGAGCCTGATAACGAGAACCAGGAGAAGGGTGCTTAGTATTACCGATGCAATCAGTTGTCGTGGAAACATGGTACACTCCTGTAGTTAGTTCGATAACCTTGGGCCTTCAATATTCTGTTTCCTCCATGAGCGCCAGATGTGGGAATTAAGTAATACAATGAATATGGACAGAAGCATTTTCACGCCATAGTAAAGCGGCATGAAACCGGAGTGCATGGATTCTCCTCCTGACCTTTCCTTCATCTTTGCAGGTACTTCCTTTATTCTCAGGCCTGACAATTTTGCCATCAGAATGATGTCCGAATCCGGAAAGTCGCAGGGGAAAATGCCGCTGGAGAAAAGCGCGAGGGCACTTCGATTCAGCCCCTGGAATCCGGATGTCGGATCGGAAATATGCAAGCCGCTCAAAATGAGAACAATGGCTGAGAAGATCTTGTGTCCCAGCCGGCGTGTGAGCGTTGTTGAAATCTTCCCTGTATCTGCGAGGTATCGTGAGCCAATGGTAATATCGGCAGTGCCGCTGGAGAGCGGTTCGAGTATGAATTGCAGCTGATCGGCCTGGTGCTGGCCGTCGCCGTCCATCTGGAGAACGATTTCGTAGCCCTTTTTCCTGGCATAAAGGTACCCGGTCTCAAGGGCCGCTCCATAACCGAGGTTGGAACACAACGAAAGGATTCTTGCCCCTTCCTGTGAGGCCACCCTGGCAGAATCATCCGATGAGCAGTCATCCACGACAACGACATCAGCAGAGGGCAGGGCTTTCCTGACCTCCCTGATGACGTTGCTGATCCGATCCTGTTCATTGTGGCAGGGAATCAACACCAGGATATTGGCGATGTCTTTCATAATGCCCGCATACCTGTACTGTAAGCTGTCCGGAAATTTAACTGCTTGAATAATAGCACTCTTTTTCTGCACTGTAAACATCCTAGAAATGACCAGCGGCCCTTTGAGTAACACAATTCGTTGTGTTCTCCGCTGATAAAGGTTAGCATCTAAACATAGTTTATTATGAATTCCGGATATGGATTTCATCCGGAACGATGATTTTATTTAAGGTGGGGGAATATGGTGCAGTGGAGAAAACTGGTGCCGTTTATCATTGTCGCTGCGGGAGTATTGGCATATGGCAACAGTTTTTACGGGGTGTTCCTGCTGGATGACAACTCTTCTATTGTCAACCGGCCTGACATCAGACAGTTGTGGCCTCCCATCCTTGGGTTGCGCTTCGTCGTGGATCTCACGCTGAAGATTAACTACCTGATCGCAGGCGTTCGGACTGCAGATTACCATGCGGTCAACCTTTTGATTCACATTCTGGCTGCATTAACCCTGTATGGAATTGTCCGGCGCACAGTTATGCCCTTCTTGAGCCAAGGGGCCTCGGCGGATGACAGGGCTTCATGGATAGCAGGTATTACATCTGCAATATGGGCCGTGCATCCGCTTCAAACTGAAAGTGTCACTTATATCTGCCAGCGATATGAATCAATGATGGGTTTGTTCCTTTTCCTGAGCCTTTATTGTCTTATCAGGGGAAGTAAGGGGCTAAAACCGCGGCTTTGGTACAATCTGTCAATTGTTGCCTGTGTCCTGGGGATGGGATGCAAAGAAGGGATGATCATAGCGCCTCTTATAATCCTGTTTTATGACAGGATTATTCTTGTTTCGTCATGGCGTGAGCTTCTGGCATTGCGATGGAAAGTGCACCTGGCTCTTTTCCTGTCTTGCGGAGTTGTTGCTGTTTTGTTTGTCCTTGATCTGGTCCGGAGTTATGAATCTGGAAGAACCTTTGCAATGCTTCCGCATATTCCTTCAATGGTCTACTTCCAGACCCAGCTTGGGGTGATAGCGCATTACTTGAAACTTGCTTATTACCCGGTTTCCCTTTGTATTGATTATGGTTGGCCTGCTGCCAGGGACTGGCATTCTGTAATGCTGCCAGGTTTGCTGGTCGGGTCGTTGCTTGTGATCACCTTGACAGCTGTAATGCGCAGGTCGCCTTTTGGTTTTGCCGGTATATGGTTCTTTGTGACGCTCCTCCCTAATTCCAGTTTTTTCCCTATTGAGGATTTTGCATTTGAACACAGGATGTACCTGCCTCTTGCCGCTGTGATATTCCTGACAGTTGCCGGAGCTGCCTTCTTGCAGCAAAGGCTGAAGTCATTATTCCCGGCCGGTTCCTGGAAGGTTCTCGATATAGCTGGAATTGTCATAATTGTCGGAGTGCTGGGTACCCTTGCGGATTTGACGCACCGTAGAAATGAAGTCTATGCTTCCGAAGAGGCTATGTGGCGGGATGTTGTTGCCAAACGTCCCCTCAATATGCGGGCGAGGAATAACCTGGCGGTTGCCCTTTCGAAGGCCGGTCTGGCCGATGAGGCTATAGAGGAGTATGACCGTTTGCTTTTGATGATTCCTCAAGACAGGCGGAAACAGATGGAAAATGGCAGTATAGTTGTAACCGGTTCTTTTGTGGCCAGTTCTTTTGAATATCAGTATTTCCGGGCAAATGCCAATAAAGGCCTGTTATTATGGCTGAACAAGGGTAATGCGGATGCAGCAATAAGGTGTTATATAATGGCATTAAGAGTCGCTCCTTTGAATGCTGGTGTACGCGAAAAGATAAAGAGTGTCCTGCGCAGCAAGGGGGTTAGGGAACAGAATCTGGATTATGAAATTGACAGCCTTATCAGGAAGGCATGTGATAGCAGATAATGTGATCTGCATTTAGGGCCATGATTATGAGGTTAAAGGATCAACTTGTTACTCCTGCCTGGAAATGGTTGTTTCCTCTCTTGCTGGTAACAGCCGGGGTCGTTGCTTATTCTAACAGCCTTTACGGCGTATTCCTTCTCGATGACGCTTCCTCGATAGTTGCAAACCCTGACGTCCGCCAGGTGTGGCCGCTTAAACTGCAGACACGCTGCGTTGTGGACCTCACATTTAAACTTACATATGCAGTTGGGGAGCTGAATCCTGCCTATTATCATGCTTTCAATATCCTGATTCATATTTTCAGTGGGCTGCTGCTCTATGGTATTGTGAGGCGTACACTTCTGCGCCAGGGTTTCTCCGGGCACTTGCGAGAGGCGTCGTCATGGCTGGCATTATTTACTGCGGCGATCTGGATTGTACATCCGTTACAGACAGAAAGTGTGACGTATATCTGCCAGCGTTATGAGTCAATGATGGGATTGTTTTTTCTGCTAGCCCTTTATTGTTTCCTGCGTGGAGCGGACTCCCTGTCCTATGGCCAGCGCATATGGTTTGACCTTGCTGTCCTGGCCTGCGCTTTAGGCATGGGCACAAAGGAGGTCATGGTTGCCGCAGCTGTGATAATAATGCTGTATGATTACTTCTTTATTGCCGGGTCGTTGCGTGAATTGTTTAGTCAACGATGGCGCGTTCATGCTGCTGTCTTCTGCTGCTGGGGAATATTGTTTGTCCTGATGCTGCGTACGGCATGTGATAACATCTGCAGGGGGTCAATAACCTTCACCCAAATGTCTCCATGGACTTACCTTGGGACGCAATTTGGAGTGATCGTTCATTACCTCAGGCTTGTTTTTCTCCCGCATCCACTTTGTCTCGACTATTCCTGGCTTCCTGTTGAACACCTGGATGAAGTTGTTTTGCCCGGATTATTCATCGTGGGGCTGGCAGGACTTTCAATCTGGGCTATGAAACGGCGAATGGCCTTTGGTTTTCCGCTAACGTGGTTCTTTGTAATCCTGGCGCCTACATCCAGTTTCATGCCGGTGGGAGACATGGCCTTTGAACACCGTATGTATCTGCCACTGGCAGGGATTGTTGTTCTTGTGATAACAGGTGGATACCTGGCACTTATGCGGTTTTCAGTATTCCTGCCGAATTCTCAGCGGGGATTGAGAATTACCGGGGCTTTTTTTGCTTCAGCCATTGTCCTGGTTCTTTCCGGCATGACAATCCAGCGTAATGCTCTTTACGGCTCTGCCGAACTGATGTGGCGTGACGTTGTCACTAATAGACAGGACAATCCAAGGGCAATGTCATCTCTTTCGTCGGAGTTGTTGAAGAACGGTAAGGCTGCAGAAGCAGAGGAAGTTACCTGCAGGCTGGTTGAGTATTTGAAACGGGCGGAAAGATCATCCGGATCAAAGTACAGAATGGAACCGAAGCTTGTTTCCTATTATGCTTCACTGGCAAATGAACAGCTTGGTTCCGCGCTTTTCCGCCAGGGTAAGATGGACCAGGCCCTAGGTCATTTCCTGGAGATAATAGCAGCCAAGCCTGGTGACACCGATGCCCGGCATAATTACGCTATTATTCTGCAGGTATTAGGCAGGACCAACGAATCGATAGTGGAGTTGAACAGGATTCTTGAGGTTCAGCCAGGGCGGGGCAGGACGCATGCACTCCTGGCGTTTATACTCTCCCAACAAGGTAAATTCACTGAAGCAGTGCGTCATTATCGCAAAGCTCTGGAATTGGCTCCCGACATTTCGGCAAAGACTGAATTAGCCTGGCTGCTGGCCTCATGCCCGATCGATGAGATACGTAACGGTAAAGAGGCTGTGGAATTAGCCGCGTCTGTCTGCGTGGAGACCTCCTTTTTAAGCTCAAAAGCTCTTGATGTTCTGGCTGCTGCATATGCGGAGACAGGTATTTATGACAAGGCGCTAGAAAACATCATGCGCGCATTGAAACTGGCGAAAGACGAAGAAATGGCCCTTAAACCTGATACCTCGGCAGGAAGGACGACGGGACAGTCAGAATCTGTTCAAAGCCGCAATATTGAGGCAATGGAAGAACGGATGAAACTTTACATGGAAAAGAAACCATTCAGGATTGGATTGCGACAAGGCGCACAGTAAGTTCATTTCCGGCTAAGGTTAACCATGGAATACAGGAAAATACTCTTACCTTTACTCGTTGTCATGGCTGTTGTTGTGGCTTTTTCAAACAGTTTTAACGGGTGCTTCATTTATGACGATTATATATGGATTCTTGAGAATACCAACATACGGCATTTCCTGTCCTCAATGCTTTATTCGTCCAGGCCGATCCTTGGGTTGACTTTTTATCTCAACAGCTTCAGCCCGGATGACATTCTAAGGGCTGCAGATTTTCACCTTGTTAATCTTCTTATACATGTTGCCTCGGCCTTATTACTTTACGGGGTTATGCGCAGGACATTGCGGTTGCCGGCGCTGATTCAGAAGTTCGCTGACACACAGGATTTCCTGGCGGCCTCGGTTGCGATTATCTGGGCTGTTCATCCGCTCCAGACGGAAAGTGTGACCTATATAGTCCAACGTTCTGAGTCGCTCATGGGCATGTTTTATCTGCTGGCCTTGTATTCTGTAATTCGAGGTCTTGATCCGGTCCAAAGCCATCGCTGGCATACTGCGGCAATTGCATCATGCGCACTGGGCATGGCGAGTAAACCGGTTATGGTGACTGCACCCCTGGTCATTCTGCTGTATGACAGTTTTTTTGTGGCTGGCAGCTTTGCAGATGCGTTCAGGGAACGGTGGAAGTTGTATGTCGGGCTGGCTGCTACCTGGATTATTCCTGCCGCTCTGTTGTCTGTCCCGAATGAGTCCTCATCATCGGGTGGTTTTGGTGCGGCGGTAACAGACGGACCTGTCTCGTATTTCTTGACCCAACAGGGGGTGATTCTTCATTACATTAAGCTTTCACTGTGGCCCTCGGGGCTTTGTATCGACTATGACTGGCCGCCCGTGGATGGTTTTTCATGGTGCGTGATGATGCAGGCAGGAGCTGTAGTTCTGACAGCGGTAGTCGTCCTCTTGCTGAGCAGGAGGAGAAACCCTTTTGGTTTTGTCGGATTGTGGTTCTTTGTTAATCTCTTGCCGACTTCCAGCTTCCTGCCTCTTGCTGATTATGCAGCAGAGCACCGCATGTATTTACCTTTGATTTCAGTGGTCATTGTTCTGGTGTTTGGCGTTTATACACTGTTTGGGCGTGTGTCGCAGGGCAAACTGGACGGTTGTCAGTTTACAGGCAGGCTGTTTGGCATTTTGGTAGCCTTGATTTCTCTTGCCCTGGTGTTGGTCACTCTTGACCGGAACAGATTGTATGAATCCGAGGAATCAATGTGGCGGGCCGTTGTTTCTGTTAATCCTGAAAACCTGAGGGGTCATCTCGGGGTGGGCGCCTCTTTACTTAAACAGGGGAGGCTTAACGAGGCTGAAAAGTGTTTTAAAAGGATTCTGGAATACGACACTTTACCTCGTGACCGTATATGGAAGAAAAGGGCCACAGTGTTGTTGATGGCCTACATTAATCTCGGAGTTATAAGGTTCCAGGAAGGGAAATACAAGGAAGCTGAAGCACTCTTCAGGAAATCTATCTCAATAACGCCATGCGAAGCTTCAAGAAGAAACCTGATGATGGCCCTGGAAATGCAGAAAAGACAGTGACTTCATCCTGCCGATAACCAGGTGACAGCCTTCGCGTCCCATACGGGGCGACAGTGTATTCAATTAATAAGGCAGAATGTGCGATGTCGGTGTTGTTACGTTACAGGTTGGGTTTGAGCCCAGGACTTGATATGTATAAGTACCGCCAATGGGGCATTCCGGTGTAGTTGTTCCGTCGATGTATGTGTTTACAACAGTAGTGACAATATTAGATCCATCTGTCCAGTGTAATGCCGCGGCTGCCTGTTCTTTTGCGTGTTTGATTACGCGCAGGTTGTTTATGCATGCTGTCTGCTGTGTGCTGTGGCGTGCCTTCATGAAGTTAGGAATTGCGATTGCCGCAAGGAGGGCAATGATAGCAACAACTATCATGATCTCCACCAATGTAAAACCAGGCCTGCCATTCATCGTGTCGCGCTCCTTTCTTCTTTAAATGAAGAACCCCGCTTTTGCGGGGTTCTTCATTTAATTAGACTATAAACAACGACATTAGTTTGTGAACAAAGCGTGCGATGTCGGTGTTGTTACGTTACAAGTCGGGTTTGAACCCAGAACTTGATACGTATAGGTGCCACCAGCAGGACATTCCGGTGTGGTTGTCCCGTCGATGTACGTGTTTACAGCCGTTGTTACTACGTTGGAGCCTTCCATCCACTTGAATGCCAGGGCTGCCTGTTCCTTTGAGTGCTTGATCACACGCAAGTTATTGATGCATGCGGTCTGTTGGGTGCTTTGGCGAGCCTTCACAAAGTTAGGAATTGCGATTGCCGCCAGTAGAGCAATGATAGCAACAACTATCATGATCTCCACCAATGTAAAACCGAACCTA
>Ga0172375_10005936_pt1 | contig 17353 bp, 19 predicted proteins | sample LakKiv1m_FD_114537 | JGI IMG/M metagenome (GOLD analysis project Ga0172375, IMG submission 114537) | Freshwater microbial communities from Kabuno Bay, South-Kivu, Congo - kab_092012_11.1m | ecosystem: Environmental > Aquatic > Freshwater > Lake | place: Democratic Republic of the Congo...
GGTTTGCCCAAAGGTTTAAAGACAATGATTTTATCTAAACGGTTCAAAAGCTCCGGTCGGAACTCTTCTTTCAATTTTTTTAAAATATCGTTTTCCATTTTTTCAAAATCTTCAGCCGCAGTTTTTCGATTAGTCGTAAAACCAATGGCCGCTCGTTGGCTCAATTCCTGCAAGCCTAAATTTGAGGTTAAAATCACGATCGTCTGTCGGAAATTAACTTTACGGCCCTGGCCGTCAGTCAACTCGCCGTCTTCCAAAATTTGCAAAAGTAAATTAAATACCTGGCGGTCAGCCTTTTCAATTTCGTCAAAAAGCACAATAGAATAAGGATTCTGTCTGATCTGCTCGGTCAGTTTGCCTGCTTCTTCATAGCCAACATAGCCCGGCGGGGCGCCAACCAAACGAGAAACATTATGATGCTCCATGAACTCTGACATGTCAATTTTGATGAGCGCCTGACGAGAGCCGAAAAGTTCCTCGGCTAAAACTCGTGCCAGTTCAGTCTTACCCACCCCGGTTGGCCCCAAGAAAATAAATGAACCGATTGGCCGGTTAGGATCAGCTAATCCCGACTTAGTTCGTTTAATGGCGTTGGCCACGCTTTCAATGGCTTCGTCTTGACCGATAATTTTCTTTTTTAGCCTTTGGGCAATTTTGGCAAATTTAACTTTCTCTTGAATTTTCAAGGTTTCGACGGGGATATTTGTCCAAAGAGCAACAATTCTGGCCACATCTTCAGAACCGATTTCGCCACTAATGGTTTTAGGCAAGTTATCCAAATTTTTTAAACGCTCCATGAGGCGCAACTCTAGACTTCTTAGCTCAGCGGCTTTAGGGAAATTTTCCGTTTCCACTTCTTTTTCTTTTTGCGAACGAATTTGTACTAATTGCGCCTTTGTTTTGGAGATCTCGCTTTCTTCACTAACCTGCTTTAGTTGCCAAGCCGAGGCGGCTTCGTCGATGAGGTCAATTGCCTTATCTGGCAAATGCCGATCATTGATATATCGACAGCTTAAATCCACGGCTGTCCGGATCGCTTCGTTCGTAATTTTAACGCCATGATGGGCTTCAAAACTGGGTTTAATCCCTTCTAAGATAGCCATGGTCTCTTCGGGTGTTGGCTCCGGAACATTGACCTTTTGAAGCCTTCGCTCTAAAGCTGCATCTTTTTCAATAAATTTGCGGTATTCATTGAATGTAGTGGCGCCGATCAGGTTTAATTTACCTTTAGCTAGGGCAGGCTTTAAAATATTGGCCACATCCAGACCCCCTTCGGCACTGCCCGCGCCGACTATGGTGTGAATTTCATCGATAAACAAAATAGTGTTTGGTTGTCGCATTAATTCTTCCAAAACCTTTTTAATCCGTTCCTCGAACTGGCCGCGGTACATGGTGCCGGCCACCAAAAGCGCTAAATCCAAAAGAACCACTCGTTTGTTTAAAAACAAATCTGGCACCTTTTGCTCAATTATTCTTCGGGCTAAGCCTTCGACAATGGCGGTTTTGCCTACACCAGGATCGCCGACTAAAACCGGGTTATTTTTGGTTCGACGCGCTAGGATTTGAATAACGCGTTGAATTTCTTTATCGCGGCCAATCACCGGGTCAATTTTACCTAGTCTAGCCAATTCTGTGAGATCAGTGGTAAAATTTTCAATTTCAATTTTTGGAGGCTGTGGCCCAAACATGGAGAAACCGGGCATAGGTTGATCTTGGGGCGGCAGCTCGAACTGACCTTCGGATCCCTCTTCATGAGTGTCGGGAGCTTGGTCATCCATCTCCTCAAAAAAGTTTCGGATTTGGTTAATGATTTCTTCGGGATCAGTCCCGATTCGATCCACGATTTCCGCCGCATGAAACGCATCCTGCGACACAATGCCCCAAAGCAAATGCTCGGAGTCGATTTGATGATGTTTAAACTCTAATGCTGTTTGAGCTGCAATTTTAAGAGCTTCTTTGGCTTCGGCCGTCATGCCGGGGTTTGGTTCATGAGTAAAATGGTGTAAAGAAACAATTAAACGAATCTGGTCAAGACCGACCATTTGCTCACGCAGAATTGATTGCGCGAGTGTTTTTGGAGTAATAGCTAGCGCTAATAAAATATGTTCACTCCCAAGCGCGCTGTTCATGCTTTGAGCAATTTTTTGGGCGGAAATGAGAATTTTGCGCGCATTAGGCGAAAATTTATCAAAAATATTATGATCACTCATAAATTTACCTAATTATTTTGAGGTTTCTGTCTGGGGTTCTTCGGTAATTGGCTCTTCAGAGGTAGTTTCTTTGATGACCGGCTCTTCCGTCCCATCGTCCACCGGTTTGTTGTCGTCAATGATTGGCTCTTTGATTTCGGCTTCTTCCCCCTCTTTTTTCTCCCCTTCTTGTTTTTCAAAATCCAAGCTCCAGCCGGTAAGTTTTGAGGCAAGTCTGACATTCTGGCCTCCGGTGCCAATCGCTAACGAAAATTGATCCTCTGGCACCAAAACCTTGGCTCTTTGCTCTTTTTTCTGCAATGTTACCTTCGCTACCTTGGCCGGGCTAAGGGCGTTCACAATATACTGTTTATCATCTTTATCCCAAAGAATAATATCGATTTTTTCTTCACCAAGTTCAGCTAGAATTGCTTGGATCCGGCTTCCGCGTTGGCCGACACAGCTTCCAACAGGGTCCAGCCCTTCCTGGTCGGTAGCAACCGCTACCTTGCTACGGCTCCCTGCCTCACGGGCGATACCCTTGATTTCAACCGAACCGGTAGTAATTTCTGGAACTTCATTCTCAAATAATCCTTGGACCAAGCCCTGATCAGCACGCGAAACCAAGATTCTGGGGCCACGGGCCGACTCTTCTACGGCTTTAACAAAAACTTTGAGACGTTGGCCCGAATAATAACGTTCATTTTTTACCTGGTCAAACGGGAGCATAATGCCATTAATTTTACCTAAATCCACCACTACATTGCCGTTTTCAATTTGTTGGACCACACCGTTAATAAGCTTGTTTTCCTTATCCTTAAATTCGGTGTAGAGCATGTCGCGTTCAGTTTCGCGCAGGCGTTGCGTAATGACCTGCTTGGCGGTCTGGGCGGCGATGCGGCCAAATTCCGAGTGTGTTTCTAAAGGAATCGAGACGGTTTCGCCGATTTTAGCCTTTTTATCAATTTTTTTAGCGTCAGCCAAAATTTTTTGGGCTTCTGGTTCTTCGATTTCCTCTTCCTTTTCGACGACATTAAAAATTTGGCTAAACTTTGCTTCGCCGGTTTCTGGGTCAAGTTTGGCTTGAATAATTTGGCCGGGCGTGCCGTAGTCTTTTCGATAAGCGGCCGCGAGCGCAGCTTCAATTGTTTCGACGACGTCTTCTTTAGAGATCCCTTTTTCGTCACAAATTTGGTTAATGGCAGCAATAAATGGTGAAATTGACACTTCGACTCCTTTCGATCGTCTCAGTGTAAACTGAGACAAAAGTAAAGTAAACTTTACATTACATCTTAATATTATTGTTGATATTGCTATTTGTCAAGCCCCGAAATGCACTCAATTTGTGCCGAGCGCAGCGAGGTAACAAAAAAAGTAGGTTATCCATAACCTACTTCACTGAATTTAGTATACATGAAAACCAGCCGAATGTCAATTTTTTAGGTCTTGAAAAACCTCCGGACGAATTTTGGCCGCACGGCCGACAAGAAGGCCGTCGAGATTACCCAAATTATTATCAATATCATCGCGAGTTCTAATATCCCCACTACCTAGTATCATTAAATCTGTAAAATGGTTTTTGATCTCGTGTAAAACGTCGTAATTGGCTGATCCGCGATATTTTTGGGTTAGGCTCCGGCCGTGGATGGCGACCATTTCTACGCCTGCTTTTTGAGCGGCTTTAATGAAACTTATAGTATCCTCGATATCATCATTTAAGCGAATTTTGATGCTCAAAGGCGTCTTTTTAAGAACTTTTTTAACCGCTTTTATGATCTCAACCGCCTTTTTGGTATCGCGCAACAGTACCGCGCCAAACCCTTGCTTGGCCGCTTTTTGGACTGGACAACCAAAATTAATATCAAGACCATCGGGCTTAAATTCGGTTTCGATGATTTGGGCTGCTTTGGCCATGCTTTTGGGATTTGAGCCAAAAATCTGCAAAATTATTGGCCGCTCGGCCTCTTGAAATCGCAACTGTTCCAAGCAATGTGGAACTCGCCGAATAATCCCTTCGGCCGCCACCATTTCCGAGTACACCAAATCCGCCCCGGCTCCCCGGCATTTTAATCTGAACTCGGAATTAGTAAACCCATGCATAGGCGCCAGTCCGATGATAGGACTGGGTAAATTTAAGTAAGACATGGGTCAATTTTACCTGATTCTGGCTTAAAAATCAATCGAGAAGATCAAATAGTCTGATCAAAATCCTAAATGATATTCAAATATTCAATTGAATAATAGAATGTTATTTAGGGAAAATTAGAATTAACAAGGTAACAAAAAACCACCCTTTCGAGCGGCCTTTTGTTTCAAAAATTATTCTTATTTTCCGCCGCCGCAACAACCAGAATGTTCGCAGCCGGCACAATCTTCTTCTGTATCTTTCGGCTCGCAACAATCCTTGCAAACAGTGTCGTCGTTTTCGCAGGTGCATTCATCGCACAAGTCATTGCCACACTTGGCGCATTTTTTTCCTTCTTCCACGGTTTTTTTCCTTTCTATTTGCTTAATTATATCAAAATAATCGCAGATTTCTAGCTAACAAGTGTTTGTAAAATATATTTAATGTGCTAATCTATTTATAGTGAATAATCCTAAATCGAAACAATACAAGCGAGTTCTCTTGAAACTATCCGGTGAAGCGCTCCTGGGCGAGCGTGAGTATGGGATTGATCCTTTAGTTTGCGACTATTTAGCCGCGGAAATAAAAAAATTAGTTAAAAGTAAAATCGAAACAGTAATCGTTCTGGGCGGCGGCAATATTTTCCGGGGGCTTGCGGGCGAAAAACAAGGTATGAAACGGGTAACTGGCGAGTACCTGGGGATGCTTGCAACTATCATGAATTCTCTAGCTCTGGGCTCGGCGCTCACCAAAATCGGTGTAGAAAATCGCGTTCAATCCGCCATCGACATGCCTAAAGTTTGCGAACCATATATTCGTAACCGGGCCGTGCGCCACTTAGAAAAAGGCCGGGTGGTGATTGTGGGTGCCGGCTCTGGCCACCCATATTTCACGACCGATACAGCGGCCGCGATCCGCGCCTGCGAACTGGAGTGCGAAGTTTTGCTCAAAGCGACTCAGGCAGATGGCGTTTACGACCAAGACCCGGCTAAGTTTCCTAAGGCGAAAAAATTTAAAAAAATTAGTTACCTCAAAGTAATCAATGACGGCCTGGCCGTGATGGATGCTACGGCCATTACACTCTGCAGGGATAACCATGTGCCAATTTTAGTTTTTAAATTAGCCCAAGCTGGCAACATTTTTAAAGCCGCGAGGGGCGAAACAATCGGTACGATGATCTCGGACGACTAAATCAAAACAGACTTGACTTCCAATCCTTAAAAGCGTAAAATAACCTCTGCTTGGGATTAGTAATTTTCTCAAGCGCACATTAATATTCAATTTGCTAGTAGAGCCGCTGAAAGGAGGAAGGGTATGAAACAACTTGAAGAGTTCCTTTCCGAAAACAGCTGGCTTTGCTGGCTGTTTCGGATTGCGATCGTGTTTGCCTGGATTTTCTGGGCGACTGGCTGGTGGGGACCATTTGCCCGAGAGTTTAAGAAAGAAATGCAAAAGTCTCGACCAGATCCGGTGGTGGAATTAAAAGCCAAACGGACGTTAAGCGACCTAGTGGACGCTAAAATCGAAAAGGCCGAACTATTAGGAAAGGATTATGGCGCCAAAGAATGGTTCTCTGACTACAAGGAAATTGTAATCAGCCAGCGAAAAACCTGCGTTAGCCTAATGCCGTTGCAAACTCAGAAACTACACGAAGTTATGATGGACAACTATCGCCATGGTTACGTTACTGACTCGGAAATATCGGTTTGTTCCCAAGAATTTCAGATGACCGGGCTTACCGATGAAAAAGATATTGCCGAGACTAGAGCTGCTATGGCTCGCCTGGGTTGGCATGGATTTCTGGCTTGGGTGATGGTGTTTTACTTGAGATCACTCCTACTAGCGCTGTTGCTGTACTTAATCCGGATGGCCGAAAGGTCATATGAGGGGAAAGGGATTCTAGAAACGATTTTAGCGGATAAGCTTCGGTTTATCTACTCCGTCGTTTTCTGGTTCATTTTCCTCTTCAAGTACCCGTATAATGTGGTGCGAGAAATCCGGGTTGAGGCAGAACTTAGGCGACTTGGTAATTTCTTCAGGCCTCTAACTGAAGCAGAAAGATTGGTTGTTAGACAGGTTGCGGCAAACAAAGATTTCGGCGCGTGGCTCGCCAATTTCCGTGAGGAAAACGCGGCCAATTTCCGCCGAACTCTAGCCGTGGCCTTGCTGGCACTGATCTTCTTCGCTTTAGCCACGCCCGTCTGCGCCGCTGTTATCACCCATAATAAAACAGCGGTAGTGATGGAAATAAGCCAAGTAGCAGACGACGATATTCAGACAACCAGGGGCTCGCCGCCCATGATTCTTCCTCAAATTGAATGGCTAGAGGTTTCTCAAACCCCCATCGGGCCATTTGAGGCGAAAGAACCTGGCCGGCGTCTACTACCAAAAGGCATTGATCACGTTCCTGTTTTTTCCTTATTGGTTGCGCAAATCGGAGGTATCCTCCTCCATCTGCCGCTCCTAAAAGGAGAATTACATGAGAACGATGATTGCGTGCTTGCTGGCGGCTTTAGCCAGCATCAATATGGCCTGGGCCTCGAACCCAGCCGATCTGACAAGCGGTTTCCGGTTCTGCCCTGTTCACTTTCTGAAGGTGAGCTACGACGGCGGGCCAATGAGCTTCTGCTATATCGAGCCGCTTGATGCCAAAACTGCCTTAACGCTCTTCCAGTGGAACAGCGAAGACGGGCACCGCAATGAGTATGAGGTTACGCTGACCAAGGTGGTGGCCAAAGGCGCGCAAGTCGCTCTGATTGGCGACCTCTACCGCGATGACTCCACCACAAGCGAACTGCGACTCATGCTTGACTACTCCATTCGCGACTTTGGGTTGGGGGTGATTTTACCCCTCGATTCTGAATGCGCTGTCGCGGTTGGTCCGCGAATGACCCTTGGAAACGCTACCTGCTACCTCACCCTGCAGGAGGATGGCGATCCCACATACGGGGTAAGCTTTCGCTAAAAGATCAATCTGGAGTTTGCTTACTCGGCAAACTCTCAGACTTGGTTTTTTAGGGCATCCCGAGTTTTCGGTCAGTTTACCCCCGAGCTACGTACCAAGTTTACGCCCGATAAGGACTTCATCGGATTTGGACTTGGCTACGCGTTCTGAGCCCAACGGCCCCCGTACCGATCTCCGGAAAGGTATGGGGGCTTTTTTATCTTGACATTTAAAGCGGCTTCAGGTAAAATAGCCATATGTAATTCGGGAAAGGAGAGGTCAGATGACGAAGGCAAACGACGCTTGCAAAGAAAAATGGGGCTTCCTGCGGGAAGTGGCGCTTGACCCCCGTTACTCCGACGAACGGGTGCTGAATTCCTTCTGGGGCTATGTCCAGTGTTGCTGTCAGGATCACGGCGCGGTGGATTCGCAGAAGATCGCTCGGGCTCTGGAAGACGCCATTACCTTACTCCACGTGTCGAATCGCGCGAAACTCGCCGACTCCCTCAAGCGTGCCATGCAAACCGTGCCCCAGATCGATGACATTCACGAAGATATGCAGTCGCTCATGGGGCGCCTGACCACCTTGAGGCAGAAAACGGTGAACCCCGGCGGGGACGAAGATCTCTGGATCCATTTGTCCCACACCCTCGAGATCGTCAATGCCGCCGGGCTGGCCTGGGCGAACCCCGCCTTCACGGACGTGGACAAGGTGGGGTACTTGAAGATCGCCATCGACGAGCATCTCAATGCCATGCTGGAAACGGCGCAGAATCTGGCAAGCAACTGGCCGGCCGAAATCAAAAAAGAAATCAGCGGTCTGCGCCTGGCTCTACGGGCACTGCGTGTCCAACTCAACTGATCCCGCTCACCTGTCTTCCGAGCACGATTGCCCACCCCCCGCGGGGGGTGGGCGTTTTTTATAAGATAATTAGTACAACGACAGCGAGAACGGTCAAAATAAATAAACCTAAAATCGTATGAAGCAAGGTTTTAACTGCTTCACTTTTTTTACCATCTAAGTACATCATGAGCGGTTTACCCAAAATTAACGTGCCGACCACCACGGCCGATAGAGTCATGAGCAACAAGATCGCGATTCCGCTCAAGACAGAGTTAGCATCCCCAACGATTTTGTTGGCATAAGTCATAAAAATTGCTACCACGGCCACATAAAGGCCAGTTAAAAGCGCATTTTTAGCGGCAATCGCTATTAATTTTTTGTCTTCCATGTTAATCCTTTCTATTTAATACATTCTGACGCCTAATTTAACCGGTCGTTCTGGCTCAACCAAAACGGCGTTACCGGCATCATCTTCCACGCCGATCGTGAGGACTTCGGAAATTTCTGGGCCAATGTGGCGCGGCTCTAGATTAACACAGCCCAAAACCAACCGGCCCATGAGATCTTCTTTAGAATAATTTTGGGTATATTGGCCGCAGGATTGTTTAGTGCCGAGCTCCTCCCCAAAATCTATTTTTATTTTGTACATGGGCTTTCTGGCTTCCGGAAAATCCTGCACATCAATAATCTTTCCCACTCGAATCTCAACTTTCTCAAAATCTTCATAGTTAATCATTTTGTCTCCTCAAATAGTTTAACACTTGTCTCTAACTCTTCCTCGGTCATCATTTTAAAAACCTTGCCGTGGCCGATTTCGGACTTTTCAAAAAGATGGTCGTTGAGTTTGCGCGGTAAAATGTGGTAGTGCACGTGATTAACCTTGGTCTCACCTTCGGGCAAAAACGGCCGGTAATTTTGACGGATATCGCAACCAGTCGCAATCTTATGATCAATCACTTTCTTTTGAAACTTCAAAACCGTTTCAAAAATCTCTTTCCTTTCTTCACTGGTCAGCTCCCACGGTTTTTCAATGTGTCGCTTAGGAATGACCAACAAATGGCCCTGCATGAGTCGCGGGTTCGATGGCATCACAAAAACCAGGTCCCCGTCGTAAACTACTTTATTTCGCTTGGGATCCAAATTACAAAACCCACAACTCATTGCTTCTCCTCATAATTTTTAACGGCTTCTAAAATAAAAGGTTTGCGTAGTTGATTATCTTTTAGCATCTTCTCAATTTCATCGGCCGTAAACCATCTTAAATCCATTATTTCGTCATTAGGGCTAATTAGCTCACCGTCAATAATATTTGACTTAAAAACATTGACCTCAACCATCGTATCCGTGGAATCATCGGCAGGATGTTTATAAACTCCTATAAAATATTCTATCTTTAGATTAAATCCGCTTTCTTCTTTCCCCTCTCTTAAGGCAGCCTGTTCGATGGTTTCTCCTTCGTCTAGTTTACCAGCCGGGAAATTCCATAAGCCGTAGCAACTCTTTTTTGCTTCTTGGATTAAAAGAATTTTGCCTTCCTTCTCGATCAAATTAGCGCAGACTACTCGTGTCTTCATTTCTGAAACCTCGATTTTATTATAAGCCAAGGGAAAATTATCGTTGCGGTAAAGATACGGCGCCAACGTTTGGGTTGGGTAAAAAGCCGATAAAGCCACTCCAGGCCGATCTTTCGGATCCAGGCGGGAGCGTAAGGGACGACGCCGGCAATGTAATCGAAAGTGCCGCCGTTACCCATGGCCAATTTAATTTTTAATTGATCGCGGTAACGATTGAGAAATTTTTCCTGCTTGGGCGCGCCCAGGGCGACGAGTAAAATATCCGCATTACTATTATTAATATCTTCGATAATTTGAGGTTCGGCCGCGCCATCCACCTCAATTATCGGGCAGGCAATACCGGCGATTTTAAGCTCTGGATACATTAATTCGAGTCGATTGGCGGCTTTTTGAGCCGCTCCCTCGGCCCCGCCGAGAAAATAAACCGAGTAACCCTTTTCCGCCGCCAGTTTGCAAATTTCCCAGGTTAGATCCACACCCGTAATACGCTCCCCCATTTTCTGCCTTGATATCCAGGCGCCAAATTGTAGCCCTACGCCGTCAGGTACATTCAAATCTGTGCTATTCAGGATGTTTTTGAACGGCTCATCGCGTTGAGCCGTTACTAAAAACTCGGGATTTACCGTCGCAATCATATGAAACTCATCCACCATCAAAAATGCGGCAATTTTCGCCATTACTTCGCCGAAATTAACGCGATCAATTTTAACGCCGAGAATTTTTGCCATTGGTTCTCTCTAAAACCGCTAAGGTTTCGCGGCCGGCTTTTTCCCAACTAAAGAGCCCTGAACGAACGCGGCCTTTTAAAATATAGGATTTTTTGAGCGACTCATTATTGATTAATTTTGATAAAGCCGAGGCAATATCAAAGGGTTTTCTGGGGTCAACCACCATGGCGGCGTTTCCCGCGATCTCCGGCATACTTGCTACATTAGAGGTTACGACTGGCGTGCCACAAGCGAAAGCCTCAATAATCGGCATACCAAAGCCCTCGAAGAATGTAGTAAAGAGAAATATATCAGCCTCTTGAAGGCGTCGAACGTACTCTTCCTGGGTAATATAGCCAAGCTGAATTATGTCTTTTTGCACTTCTTTAGGAAGTTTAGCAATCTCTTCTTTGATTTTATCGTAACCAAAGCCGGGTGAGCCGGCCAAAACTAGTTTATGTTTAATTTTTGGTTCACGTCGCAAAATGCCGTAAGCCTCAATCATGCCGCGAACATTTTTCTTTTCTTCGAGGCGCCCGATAAACAAAATATAGGATTTTTTCTTAACGGATGGGTTGGGGCGGAACTGACCTTTATCAAAGCCGTGCCAAACCACATGAATTTTGTGCGGGTCTAGGCTATAGGTTTTGATTAAATCTTGACGGGTAAATTCAGAAGGAGTGATGATTTCTCTAGCGTGATTGGCGGAAAAATTCATGGTCCAATTGTGGTAAGCAAGCTCCTCGGCAGGATATAGCTCTGGGAAATGCTTAAAACCCAAGTCGTGCAAAGTAACAACAGTATTTTTAGGGTGAATTAAAGGCACGGTGTGCGAAGGTACGAATAAACAATCTGGCTTTTTGAATAACATCTCCCATGATAATCTGATTTGGCTCCAAAGGCGCGGAAAAGGCATAATTTTGGTCTTAAAGTTTTGAGGCATCTCTCCAAGCCGTGGCAGAGGATCGCGTTGCGCATATAAAATATAGCGATTGCGCGAATCGATTTCAGCGAGGCTTCGAATAATATCAATTGAATAATATTCGGTGCCAGTAAGTTTTTCTTTGGTAACACGCGAAGTGTCGATACCAATAAGCATGATTTTTATACTAATTACTAATTACTAATTACGAATAACAATATACTTTTTACTTTTACTTGGCCCACAAAACAGATTTTTTAAAGTTTTCTAAATTTTCCACGGCAATGCCCGTGCCTTTGGCCACACAGAGCAAGGGATCTTCGGCTGTTTGGCAGGGAACGCCGGTAACCTTAGTTAATAATTGGTCTAAGCTTCGGAGCATAGAACCGCCACCAGTCATGACAATCCCCTTGTCCATCACGTCGGCAGCCAATTCAGGCGGAGTTTTTTGCAAAACGTCCTTCACGGCCGCAATTATTTCTTGCAAAACTTCTCTCACACCAATGACCACATCGTTCGAAGTCACCATGATGCTTTCAGGCAGTCCAGAAATAGTGTTACAACCCGAAACCTCCATTTTGAGTTCTTTTTTAAGAGGCAAGGCCGATCCAACTTTTATTTTAATGCGTTCGGCCGTGGCCTCCCCCACCACCATGTTGTATTTTTTACGCAAAAAATTTGCAATGGCTTGATCCATGCGATTGCCGCCAACACGAGCCGAAGTTGAAGCGACAATATCACCCAGCGCAATCACCGCGATTTCTGAAGTGCCACCGCCAATATCAATAATCATATTGCCAGAGCTGGAGGCAATCGGAATGCCGGCGCCCAAGGCCGCCGCAATCGGCTCTTTAATCACATACGCATGTTTGGCGCCAGCCGCCAGACATGCGTCAACCAGAGCGCGTTTTTCTGTGGAGGTAACTCCGGCGGGAATGGCTACCATGACGTCTGGTCTAAAAAGTCTGACTCGACCGCTCAAGCGGTTCATATAGTATTGGAGCATGGCTTTGGTAATGTTGAAGTTGGCAATTGCCCCATCTTTCAAGGGGTGGGCGGCGATAATACTTTCTGGCGTACGACCCAACATTTCTTTAGCTTCTTGGCCAATGGCCATGACGGAATTAGTGGCCGCATCCAGGGCCACCACCGATGGTTCATTGATGACAATGCCTTTTTCCGGCACATAAATTAATATGTTTGTAGTACCTAAATCAATCCCAATTCGTTTCAAAATCACGAAACCTCCGTTTCGTGTCGACTATCTGATAAATATTGAATCTTCATTTTCGCTCGATTCTGGCCCCAACCTTTGCCAAGCGTTCCTCAATTCTTTCATAACCCCTGTCGATCGTTTCGGCCGGTGAAATCGTAGATTGGCCTTCAGCGGTCAACCCCGCCAGAATCAAGGTGGCTCCGGCCCTCAAGTCTAAACTTTCGATATTAGCGCCATGTAATTTCGTTGGCCCAATAATGACAGCTTGTTTGTTATTTAAAACCCGGATCTGGGCGCCCATCTCTTGAAGTTCTTTAAGATAGCCGAGCCGATTCTCGAAAAGATTTTCGGTCAAATGCGATTCGCCCGAGGCCTGCGTCATGATAAGCCCGATTAAGGCCTGAATATCGGTCGCAAAACCCGGGTAGGGAGCTGTCTGGACATCTATCGCCTTAAGGCTATTGGGCTTTAACTGGGCTTTGATCAAAATAAAGTCTGACCCAAGCTCAAAACTCACCCCCATCATTTGGATTGCATCTAAAAACGCCTTCAAGTGTTCGGGTCGGCAATGCGTAATTTTAAGTTCGCTATTTGTTACAACGGCTAGTGCGGCAAATGTTGCTGCCTCAATCCTGTCTGGCATAACCTCGTATTCAATCGGCGATAATTGTTCAACTCCTTCGATAATAATCGTATCGGTGCCGGCTCCAGAAATATTGGCGCCTGCCTGGTTTAAAAAATTTGCCAAATCAACTATCTCTGGCTCCTTGGCCGCGTTATTAATTTGCGTTGTCCCACGCGCCAAAACTGCTGTCATTAAAATATTTTCCGTGGTGGTTACAGATGCTTCTTTTAAATTGATTGTTTGGCCAATAATTCCGCTACTAGCAAATTTATAGTTGTTTTCTTCAGACACGACTTCAATTTCAAATTGGCGGAATGCGTCAACATGGGTAGCAATCGGCCGGACGCCAATGGCGCAACCGCCAGGCTGGGGAATTTGAATTTTACCAAAACGGGCTAAATACGGCCCGACCAATACGACGGAACCACGCATTTTTTCGACTAAAGCTGGGTCAGGATCTTTGTCCTGTAAAGCACTGGTATCAATTTCCAGATTATGATCATCGCGCTGGATCGAGGCATTGTTTTTCACTAGTATTTCAATAATTGTTTCAATGTCTAAAATATCTGGTACGTTTTTTAGCACAACTTTACCGGGAATCAAAATGCAAGCCGCGATCATTTTCATAACCGCGTTTTTTGCTCCCATAACTTCAATTTCTCCCGAGAGTTTCCCGGGTCCGTCAATATAAAATTCGCTCATTTTGCTTTCTTGAGACTATTGTAATACAATTGAATCGATAATTCAATTTACCAAAGGTAAAACAAGTTTTCAATGAAAAAACGATATAAATTTATTCTTTTTTGGATTTTCTTAACCATTTCTTTTTCTATGCTAGCGGCGGTTTTAATTCTAGAAGCATACGGCTACCGGTTTAATCGCGATACCTGGAAACTAGAGTCAACCGGCGTAATTCTGCTTGATGGACAGCCTCGCCAAGTTAAAGTAACCGTAAACGGCAAAGCCAACGAGGATATTACTTTGCCCGTTAGGCTGCCAAAATTGTTGCCTGGACAATATGAAATCAGTATTGGAAAAACCGACTATCAAACCTGGACAAAAACCTTGTCGCTTTCGGGCGGACAAGCTATTGACGAAGACAAGATTCAGCTTTTCTATGCCAACCCGAAAATTACTGAAAGTACCAAGAGGCTAACGCTAAAAGAACTGCAAAGCGATTTCAAGTCTCAATCGAGTAATATAGAAGTAAAAAACAATGAGATCTGGTACGACGAGAAATTGGTAACTCGATTTTCACAAAAACCCCTGGGCGTGATTTTAACCAACGACCGCAACCATTTTATCTTTCAACTTAATAAAGAACTTGGCGTAATTGAGTTAGACGGCACAAACTATCATAAACTCGCGGCCTTGCCAGGCGGAGAAACAATTGCTTTTGCGCTTTACGCCGACAAATTAGTTTACGCTTCTGGTGGTAAAATATTTGAGGCCGATATTAGATAAATTAGGTTCCGATTTGTTTAGCCACAACCACCAACCTTTTCAGATTAGTGCCAACTGGCACGCAGGTCATCAGGCTCAAGGTTTTGTTGGAGTCTTGAGCTAAAACACTTAAATCGTCGGGCATGACAACCTTTTTTGAGCTGACCTCGTACGTAAAAACCACATTTAAATAATTGATATAAATCCGATCGCCAATTTCTAGTTTATCCAAGAGAGCAAAAATTTGTTTGTATGAGCCGCCGGCCCAGAGATAGTAAGAAGAGTGCCCGGTGAAAAAAACATTGCCGGTTTCCCCTGGCAAAGCCGTGTTTCTGTAGTGGGCTACTCCTCTCTCGAGGGCGTTGAGCATTTCTTCATCGGTTATCTCCCAGAGAATTGGCGCGTTAACGCCAATTTTGGGTACAACCAGACGGTTAGCAATGGTAGCGGTTGGCGGTACATTTTGGTTTGAAGTCCAGGGACGATTGTTTTTCTCCACTTGCCAATAATAGCGGAATTTTGTCCAGAGAGCCGGAAAATTTAAAATTGTAAAGGAAATTAAAAATAAAACGACAAAAACCCCAGCAAATTTTAAAATATTTATGGCCCACAAGTTGAGATTTACGTTTTGAAAAATTTTACCTGTCTGGCGTGGTTTTGGGGCGGGTGCAGGCTTAAATTCCACCACTGGCGGCGGGGCGGCAGGACCTGATCCAAAAATTATTTTAATATCTTCTTCGCTAAAATTTTGTTTATTGTCTGATTCCATAATGGCCCCTCCAAATAAATGGTGCCCGGGGCGAGAGTCGAACTCGCATGAACTTGCGCTCATAGGTTTTTGAGACCTACGTGTCTACCATTCCACCACCCGGGCCTGAATATATTATACCTAAAAATTTGATTGATTTCAAGGGAGAAATTTGTTAAAATTATAGTATGGGCCGTTAGCTTCCCACTTCGCTTTCACTTCGTTCAAGCTTCGAGGGACAAGCATTGATATTTAAATCGATGGCTTGCCCAGCGTAGCTTTTGCGAATAGCTAAAGCGTAGTTGGGGCCTATAGTTTAATGGTAAAACACAGCATTCGCATTGCTGAAATGGCAGTTCGATTCTGCCTAGGTCCACCAGCGTTGATGTGTCAAATTTTGAGGCAGTTTGGCCGCTAAATCGTAGGGTGGTTTCAGGGTAGAAAGGGCTTAGCGGTAAAAGAAAATTTTTTTAAGTTGTACAGGATCAGCTGATTGCTGTATTTTTTTGTGCTCATATCTTGACTTTACGAGCTATTAGTGATAAAATAATTCGTTAAGTTGGTTCGGATACAAATCAAGCAACAAAGGAGGACTTAGCATGTCGATTTTCGGCCTATTGGCGACAATAGCGTCGCTAACGATTGTGTTGGGTCTCCTGGCACAGATCGTGAAGAACTACCGGCGAAAAAGCTGCGAGGGCTTGGCTCCACGGCTTGTTTACTCCGCATGTATCACTTACACCCTCTGGGCGCTGTACGGCTGGACCAAGCCAGACTGGCATCTAGTAGTGTCACAAACGCCTGGATGTGTCCTCGCGTTTGTTCTGCTGTTTCAACTGTTCTTTTACAAGAGGAGGCAGGCCAATGAAAAGAAATGAGCAAATTAAGATGGGAGTAAATTATCTCTTAGCTCAATTTCAAAACGGTCTCTGCCTCGAGTTTCACCAACTCCGGCATGGACCAAGTATTGCCTGGACAACGGCATGTATCGGTTCAACTCTTGCTGAGTTCCAAGCTGTGCCCAAGGAAACGCTCGAAGCGATTCTTTCGCTTCAATGGGATTGTGGTGGCTGGTCGTACAACCAGAACTCAGTACCTGATGCGGATAGTACTTTAAGGGTATTGCAGTTTCTGATGAAGGTAGGTTTCAGCGATCACACGATAGTCAACAAGGCTGAAGCATTTGCGCTGTCACATCAGCAAGCAGACGGCGGGATTGCGACCTATCGTCCGGAAGCGGTAGCAATGATGGGCTATCCGGAAGGCGGTTGGACTGCCTCACATCCCTGCGTCACAGCCCTTGCTGTCCATGTCATTCGTGACGAGCAGGCGCGAGCCAAAGCAAACCACTATCTTGTAAATCGTCTTGAGAAAGGCGATGCACGAGCTTATTGGTGGCAAACACCTTGGTATGTTCGTTATGAAGCTTGCCGGATGAACGGAGAAGTTGTCGGGAGTGATCCTGTTGAGATTGGTTTGGCACTGCTCTTGAAGGCAAGGCTCGGTCTTGTTGACAGGGATCTGGCAGCCAGACTGGCGAACTTGCAACTCAGTGATGGGAGTTTTCCAGCCAGTCATCAATTTCGAATTCCTCGGCCAAACCAGCTGCTCGACGAGATTACAGAGAAGACAGAGAAAGTTGAGGACCAAAAACGAATATTCGCAACCGCAGCAGCAGTGGTAGCGATTGCCCGCCAGGAGGCGCTTCTTGATTGAGGCGCCTCTATTTTTTATCTGTACTTTGCCGCCGCAAGAGTAGATCACCAAATTCGTCAAAGGGCGTTTTTTTAGTATTTTACTTCTTGCGTAATACTTTTGTAATTGGTATATTAAATACAGAGGTCAAAAGGCACCAATTTTTGGTGTATAAGGGGAAGAAAGGTCAATATGTCGAATTTAGATAATATTGAAGCGATCAAAAAACTGGATAAAGAAAATATCTTAGAAAATATGCAGGAATTTCCCGACCAGATCGAAAAATGTTGGACTGATTGGCAAAATATCGCTATCCCGACA
>Ga0172375_10005937_pt1 | contig 17349 bp, 32 predicted proteins | sample LakKiv1m_FD_114537 | JGI IMG/M metagenome (GOLD analysis project Ga0172375, IMG submission 114537) | Freshwater microbial communities from Kabuno Bay, South-Kivu, Congo - kab_092012_11.1m | ecosystem: Environmental > Aquatic > Freshwater > Lake | place: Democratic Republic of the Congo...
AAACGTACTGCATATTTAGTCCAGAAACGTCCTGCATCGCCAACGTGTGCAACAGCGGCATTATAAACCCAGCCGAATTGTGGCAAGGAATTATCACTGTAAAGTCGTATGCCCGATCTCTGTCAATCATGTTTGTCCCCGCTTCGTGAAGTCGATTTCGAGTCTTTCTTTTTCATTCAGCGGAACCATATCGCTCATTATCCATTTGCCGCGAGTAATTGCGAATGGCTTTCCGTCTGCGTACCCAATATCTATAATCTTCCCACAAGTGTTCAGGAAAAAATCGTAATCGGTGTCCTCTTGCGTCAATTCCCACTCCCATGCGTTTCCATCCAGAACGGATAGACAAGCGATTAACGCCGATTTGCGCCAGACAGACGGTTGACAGGAAAAGTTATAAATCTGTCTAGTGTGCTGTAGACCAAATCCGCTAATCGTCTTGCCGAAATACTTGGTCGTGTAAACGTGCCGATACGCCAGTTCCGTGTTGAAGCAAGCAATTAACGGATATTCTCGCAACAGATTCAAGCAATACTCAATCCGTCTAGTGTCAACTTCCGACCGAATAAAGAAATCGTCGCACATAAATACGACAAACTCTTCCTTGACTTGCTTCAATGCTTCTCGAACACGCTTAGTCCAACACGGTTCATTCACGTTTGCCGCTACGAATCCCGCAGGACGCACAGTTTCAGCGATCCAGTACGCCTTAGGATGATTCTGCCAGTAGCGATCTAAAAGCGTCAGAAACGGTCTGGCGCAGTCATCCGTATAGGAATCACACGAAGTTACGACGATTGCGATGTTATCCATAAACTCCTCCTACTCGATTTCCAGAATTTCGGCGAGTCGTTCAAGCACTTCCGGCTTCGGATTCTTGGTTGTCTCATTCTCGTATCGCTGTTCAGCAGTTACGCTAACCCCGCAATACTTCGCCACATCAGCTTGCGACAGGCACTTTCCGCTTCCGTCCTTGCGAACCACTTCGAGTCTGCGCTTTGCGATGTTTACTTCTTGTCCGTTGATAAGCATTGTATTATATCACTCCTTCTTTGAGTCATCTGCTGGCATAGAGTCTATTTCGTTCTTGAAATATGTGAATCTGCGTTTGCCTTTTCTGCACTCTAAGTCAATCAGTTCGGGACGGTCTTGCTCCATCAGCATTGCACCTAAAACGTTGAACGCCGCCGCAGATAAGTGATCTTCGTCATCCGCGCCAGATTGATACTTTGCCAAGTGCCGAACCGCGCTGTCGATAAACGCAGAAACCGGAATACCTTTCTGGTAATTCATGCGTCCATACTTCTTCGCGCCATTCTCGTAATGCACAGACAGTCTAAGAATTGATTTCCACGGCAAAGAGATCATGTCTCCCTTGCCTTCTGCCATGTCTCGTACTGCACCTGTTCCGAACTCTCTGCGCTGACCGCTATCGTGAAGTTCGTTGCTCATGCTTTCCTCCTGTAAATTCTTTAAGTCTGTTGGCGAGGATTTGAATTTCTGTCACCTCGCATGCCGGAATGCTCCGACAACTTCCGTTCGTGTATACCTTTTCCACCACCACAGACTCAACCTTCGGTTCTACTTTGGTAAGCACCGAAAACCAACACGTGGCGAATGATCTTGGACTTGAACCAAGACACTTCCGATTAACAGCCGGACGCTCTGCCGATTGAGCTAATCATTCATACCTTTGCGGGAACATCGGACTTACACTACTCGCTACGCCCCAACGCTGCTCGTAACGCCGATGCTTAATCCCGCTCGGTTCGTTCCTTGTGCCCGTTAACGCGGACATTTCGTCGGAAACGCCTCCATCCGTTTTCAGAAACGGCATCTAGTTCGTGGCGGGTACAGAGCACTACGACGCTGAATTTAATGTCTACAGCTCGACCTACCAAGAAACCAGTGCTATTCGAGGCGGCTAACTCCCGATCCGTGACACGATTGCTTCCCTAGCCATTCCCGCTTTCGCTTCATGGATATTTACACTGTTGCGCTATTTCTCGGTCTGGAGAGGGAAACGAGGCTTGAACTCGCAACATTCTGGTTGGAAGCCAGATACTCTGCCATTGAGCTATTCCCTCAAAACTTTACCGCAGTCATATTATACCACGGTATTGTTGTTCTTGTCAACCAGTTGTTTCTTTTTTCGTTCGAGAACATCACGCGCTGCTTCTTCCGTGAGCATAATCGCTTCATTGCGGCCTACGCTTGTCCGAACGCCATTGAGTCTTCGAACAAAGATGCTATCCGCGCTGACACCAATCACAAGTAATTCAGAAACGTGCAAGTCCTCAACAATAAAGACTGACTGACCGTATCGAAACACCGGCTTCGGCTTTTCTTCCTGCTTTCCGGCGATTTTCAACAGGTCGCGCGTCGGAATAGGATTTTTCTCGCACGAATAGAATGCGTCGAGATAGTTATCGTATGCGGTCTTTGCCATTGTCTGAATTGTGCTCATAATGGATTCTCCTTATTCTTAGAATGGAATCGAGTCCGCAGAAACGTCCGTGAATCCGTTTGCATCCGCGCTAGACTGTTCTTCGTTCGATTCGGTCTTTGGACTCAAAAATTCCACTTCGTCCGCCTGAACGTCTAGCGATACTTTTGTCGTTCCGTCTTTGGCGGCGTACGTGCGCATTTGCAACTCGCCGCGCACATAGCATTTTTTCCCCTTGCTCAAATATTTAGAGCAAATTTCCGCCAATCCTCTCCATACATTCACGTTGAAAAAATCTGTTTTCTTGTTTCCCTCTGTGTCCTTCTGCTTGCGATCTACCGCCACCGTGAACGATGCTACCTGAACCCCGTTCGGCGTTGTCTTTAGGTCTACATCTCTTGATAGCCGTCCGATAAAGTGAATCGACTGCATTACTATTTACCCTCAACTTTCTTCGCATTCCGCTCCAACTGCTTGTCAGCTAGGCTAATAGTGTTCTTCGCCGCGTTGAGCTGTTTGTTCAGAGACTTGTTCAATTCCACCAATGCAGGATCAACAGACAACGCTTTATCTGCCGCCAAGTGCATTTCTGCGGCAAGTTGCTGTGCGTACTCAATCAACGCCCTAAAGTTCTTCAACTGCTCGTGCTGATTTCCGCTATCCGTGAATTTCTTGACCACGCCTTTGCGAATAATGATTTTCATAATTATACCTCCTTAAACTTTTAATCACAATACGGAATTGTCACCGAATAGTCGTAGACCGCTTTCGTCACAACGCCGTGCTTGTCTTGCTCGATAACGGACTGGCTGAACTGATAGTAGCCGTTGAAGTAGGTTGAAATATCGTCGTTTTTGTCTTGCAGTCCGTTTTTGTCCTTATTCCATTCCTCATAATCAACGCCACCGCCATTCAAGCATTCTCGGCAGAACCGAAACACCTTTTTCTTCGAAAACTCACCGTCAACCTCAACCAGAAACCGATAAACACTATCTCCGTATTTCCTTGATTGCCCCTCTTGAACCATCTTGACTGAAATCTTAATCTCTCGCATTTGACCTCCTAATTAAAATAATTATTCCTTATTTGTCATATTTTCACCATTAAGTGCTGAAAAAGTGCTTTTTCTTTCGCTAATACGCTCAAAACATTACTTTTACGCCTGAATAGTGGTCGAAAAGAGCGTGAAAGTAAACTTATTCGATAAAAAGTTGACTGAAACTGCAATAAAAGTCGAATATCGCTTGTCTTATTTCACTTTCGATGTATTATACCATTTATCGTTGTTGTTTGTCAACTGTTTTATAAATATCATCAATAGGATTTAAATATTAACCTTATCGGTGCAAATATTAAAATATCACGCAAATATTTGAAGTGTATTTAGAATATCCGATGCAAAGATCAATATTTCGGCATAAAAAAGCCGGTAATCGCATTTCGAAAACCGGATTTCTTTTCTGCGCGTGGTAGATAGACAAATGGCATAACCGCCTAATTTTACACTACAAATCGTTCAATGTCACGGTGGAGTAGTGCAAAAACTCGATCAGGAGCACGGATGCTTTGAAAGCCCGTTAAGCCGGAGGTGATGGCTACACTCCTGATCGAATGCCTAAGGAGTAACATCCGCATGCCTGTTGTTATTATATCAGCGTTCGCTCTCTCTGTCAATATCGGTTTCGTCTGTCAGTTTTGCCATAAGCATAAACCCGCAGAGCAAATAGCCGACGCAAACGGAAGCCGGAATAATCAAGCAAAACCACCATGCGCTCAACATTGTATTTCGCCTCCTAGTTCTGATAAATTCTCACAGGAACAATCAGGTAATAGAATCCATCGGTCTTTGCTGGCTTAATCACGCAAGGAGCAATGCTAGTCGTAAAGTCCATATACACCTTATCGTCGGGAATATTCTTCAAGACGTTCATCACGAATCGCGGGTTGAAAGCAATGTCAATATCGTCTCCCGCTTTTTGTGCGTCAACTTCTTCGCTGACCTTACCTGCGTGGCTGTTTGCAGAGATCGTAACCTTGTCTCCACTGAACTTCATTAGGATATTGCTATTACCCTCACGCGCCATCAACTGTGCTCTATCGATGCTATCCATCATCTCACGCTTATCAAGGCATACACGCGCATTGTGGTCTTTCGGAAGGATGTTCTGGTACTTGATATAGTTTCCGTCCAAGAGTCTCGCCACAAGCCGCTCTGAACCAACGCTTACGCTTACGTGTGTTTTCGTGAAAGTCAATTCCGCTTCGCCGCTTACTGCATCCATCATTCTTGCAATCTCGACCATCGACTTGCTAGGCACAATCATGCTTCGTTCTTCTGACGGAATCCGCAGTGCCATTGACCGCTTTGCAAACTGAAACGCATCGGTGGCGACAAACGATATTTCCGACCCAAGTTCAATCAGAACACCAGTGAGAATCGGCTTGCTTTCTTCCGTTGATGTTGCAAACACCGTTTCGTTAATCATCTTCGCGCACTGGTCGGAATCCAGCTTCACCGAGAACGAATCGCCGTTGAACTGCATATCTGGATAGTTGCCCGAATCAGACAAGCATTGGATGCTGCTGTTGAATCTTCCGCAAGAGATAAATAAGGTTTCACCATCAAGGCGCAACGTTACTTCGCCATCAGGAATCTTGCGTACAAGATCAGTAAACAGCTTACCAGTGACCACCGCATATCCTTCTTCCGAAACGTCAGCCGCAACCGTACATTCCTTCTGCAACATCATATCCGTGCATTTCAGCATTAGACCGTCACTAGATGCTTGCAGGTAAATACCTTCGAGTATCGGCATCTGCGTTCGCGCCGGAAGTGCTTTCGATACAGACGCAACACCTTCCGCGAGTTCTTTTGAATTGATTGTTAGATTCATTCGTCAATACTCCATTCCAACAAGATCGTCAAATACAACGGGAACCGCCCTCTTAAACTTATCCAACAGCGGAACCGCAACTTGCAACATTTGCGGATGCGGCTTTCCAGTTATACCACAAGCGCGTAGCAAGAAGAAGTGTCTCCATTCGCGTAGGTTCGCTGTCATCATCAGCTTGGTCATTGTGCTCAACGGTAAAACATCACGAGCCTGCTCTGGCTTCATTCCAAGACTCAACAGCGAGAAATAAGCCGCCTCTGCTCTTTCGCAGGGCTCTTTCCATTCATCATAAGCCACCGTACCTTCCTGAAAAAACAATGGTCGGATAACAGTGATCTCGTTTCCGAATTTGTCTTGGCTAAAGTTACAATACCGTGTAGACGATTGCGCGAAGCTCGCTATTCTGTGTCTCGTGATCTCATTTGCAACACCTCTGTCAACCGTAAACTTAACGCTGATGCTTGCGTGCTCCAACATCGCTTCATGCTTCCGTGCGACTAAATCCTTGACGCTCTGCAAGTAGCTATCTTCTGTGATCTTGTCATCGCTCTGATAGCATATGCGCTTCGCAATCTCAATGTTCTTCAGCATCGCTACGCCGTCAATAAATCCGACCAGCGACGCGCTTGGCTCGATAATATTCATTCAGTCACCTCCGTTTATACTTCTAATCCCATTTGTTTCGCTTCATACCGCTTTCTAGGGTCATACGGTTCAAAGTCGAGCGTGATTCTGTTTCTGATTGGTTCGATCATTTCTTCCGTTGCTTTCTCGAAAAACGTCTTATCAATCTCGAAACCATACGACGGTCTATTTAACTCGTATGCCGCAACCAGTGTTGTTCCGCTACCCGCAACAGGGTCTATAACAACATCGCCCTCGTCCGTGAAAATCTCGATCAACTGTCGCAATAGTGCAACCGGCTTTTGAGTTGGATGCAACTTCGGATACTTTCCTGCGGGATCTGACTTCCAGTTGAACCAATTATAAATCATCTTACCGCCGTTGTTGAACTTCGGCAATTTGTTACGGTACAGCACGACGGCATACTCCATAGCACCGACAATTTTCATGTTCGCCTTTAGCACCTGCGCGGAATAGTTCTTGATAAAGAAAATCGGAAAACTGTTTTTGAATCCGTATTTCTGCCCGTACTCCGCAACCACCGGCATTTGATCGAATGCACAAAACACGATCATTGCAGGAGCTTTCCCCGCTTCTTTCGGTTCTTTGATTAACAGGTCGTTACAAAAGTGCATATACTCCGCAATCCGAAAATCGCTGTCTGTATTGAAGAACGACTTACCCGCCAGTTCGCTCTCACCGTTTTTATTATCTCCGTCTTTGTACCACTGTGGATTTGAAGCAAAAGCGTTCTCTGCCAGATTATACGGAATATCAGCAATCACCAGCTGCGCTTTCGGTATTCCGTACCTCTTAAAATTCTGGAAATGATCTCGGTACAGTTCAATCTTTACGCCCATCTACTCACCTCTCTCAATCATATACGTCTTGTCTGGACAGATAATCGTCACGTTCTTCTCTGCGAATGTTTCAACTGTTTTCATCTTCGTCCTCCATATCGTCTAATAGCGTTAATTCGTCGCTGTCCGAACCGCCGTGTAGCCACCAGTCCATTACTTGTTCACCCGATTTCCATTCTGATTCAACATCTCGACGCTCTCGGTTTAACAACATTCTATCAAAAGCTCTGATGTATGACATTTTGATTTTAGGATAGGCTTCCAGTTCCTTTGCTGCGTTTGTGCTCATCGGGCATCCAACACATCCTAGTCGTTTATATCCACAGTCATAAAGCTCACAATACGGAACGTTTTCGTATTTTATAAACTCCCAAACGTCAGCGTTAGACCAATCAATAATTGGATTAACAAGTGTTTTCGTTGTCCTGTAGCATTGCTCTACAACGCGTCTAGCGCTGTCGTTGTCTAAATTAAGCACCACCCCCCCCGATTTGTTTGTGTAAAATTTTCGGTGTACTCCGATACCTTTTTCCCGATACCTTTTTCCGTAAAAGTAATTGCCCCCTGATTTTTCTTTCTGTTATTGCTCTCATCCCATCGAACGCCAGTTACGGTTACTCTGCCTTTTCCGCTAGATTCTTTCAGCTTTTTGCAACAATAACGGCGATTTCTAGTCGGTGGCATTGACTTTTTAGGTATCAAATTCCACATGGTGATTGCCGCTCCGTCGCCATCGCGCGGAATGTCGCGCGAAATATCGGGATGCATATTTTTTATAAACTGTACCAATGGAGGATGGTCTACCGAAGTAACCGAATAATGCCCCTCATATTTCACGCCCGCCATCTGCGCCAACCGCTTAATAACGACGGAATCCTTACCACCACTGAATGCAAGCCAGTAACCGTCTGCTGGTTCAAACGCTTTCAGACGATCAATCGCAATCTGCACTTTATCAACCGTACCAAATAGAGTTTCCTCAATCAGTGCCATTTATTTATCCCCTCCACCATTCCGCAAACAGAACCAAGAATCCCAACACCAATACGATCATCAGAAACATTAGCCATTTACCTCCGTCTTTCGTTTTCCATTATTATATCACCGTTGTTGTTATTATGCAAGGCATTTAACGTTGTTAGTACAAACGGTGCTCCGTCTTTGCGTACCACTCTGCCCAGCACTTATTAAACCGATTCGGGCTTTCTTCCTTCGACTTCAACCAGTGACCGTATCGACGCTTGAGCTTTTTCATTTGCTTGTATTCGTCTCGGCTAATCGTATTCCAGATGTCCATATAGATGCAGTCGTACCTGTAGTCCGGCATCGGCTTCCACTCAAAAACGTCAGCGCAAATAATCCTCACTTTCGCGTTGAACTTCTGCTGGCTCAAAATAAGATCGATAACGTCCTGATGCTTCTCGATCACCGTAATGCTGTTGACCTCCGGCTTGTCCTGAATACAGAAAACAATCCCACCGATACCAAGACCGCCGATCAAAACATCTCCGTGCGCATCCCATATAAAGTCTCTGTTCGTCCGAAGCTCCATATCCGTGTTGCTCATAGCAAGCTGCCCATTTATAAACAGCCGAACGTACTCGCCCTCTGCCACGCCAGACATAAATGATTTGAACTTATCTTCGACCCTGAACCGCTCGATCTTCGCTCTTCCAACAGACGCATCAGTGTATTTGTCTTTGAGCGATTTCCACGTTTCGTATAGTCCCATATTTTGCACCTCCGTTTTTTTTGTTTTTATTATATCATGTTGTTATTGTTTACGTCAAGAACTGTTTATGCCAAAAGGAATTTTTTTAGGTTTTTCTGCCACCCCAGCGGCCTTATAGCGGAAATAAAAAATTGTCTGACTGACTATCCGGCGTTTGGCAGCACCTCCCCCCACGTCTGATTTTTGGAAAAAATGCGCCTGAAAATCGGTGAGGAAGTAAAAAAGGCTTAAAATCACGCTTAAAGCTGCACATAACCATGCGTTATAGGCATGTTGACTGTGTGCTAGTCTATTATGCTAGATCATCTAGTTTACCATACTAGATCACGTAGTTTATGGTAGCGGATCGCTCGGACGCAATTCCGATCCCGCGCTTTAGTACGCTAAAGTGGAAAAGCGATAAAGTGCTAAAGTGATAAAGTATAGAAGTGTGTGCCGCGGGTGTGTGCCGATGCGTGATCGAGCTTGCTATTATATATTATATATTAATTACATACTCTATCTGGATAAACGATCAAGATTAAGCATAGTCAACCAAGATATAAACATAATCACATACATAACTATATAAACTAATAAACTAGACGCAAGACCATAATCAGCCAAACAAGGACGATCAGCCGGTCAAGACAATAAACAATCAATCAAGATATAAATAAATCAAGTATATATAATATATAGATATATAAATAGTAAAGATAGAGACAGACAAGTAACTATAATAGGATAGGGAATAGAGACAAGAGACAAGCGCGTGCAATAGGGATTGTATCGTGTCATAGGTGCAGCGCGCCTCTAGGGGCTTGTGCGGGGCTTGTGGTTGATTGTAGCGATAGAGACAAGAGCATAGCAAGGATTGATAGATAGATCATTAGATCGAGATATAGAGTAATAGAGCGTATAGGTGCATAGCATAACAAACAATAACATATAATAGGTAGATAGTGCATTGTCTATTTGGTTATCTATATAGATATAGTCACACGATAGTTATTTAATAGTCATAATAATATATTATTTATTTTAGGCAATTAGTATTGACAAGGTTATATGCAAGTGCTACATTATAGGTACAGTAACAAACAACAACAAACACGACAGCGCAAGCGCAGAAAGGCAAAAAAAATGAAAATCAGCATCACCGAAGAAAGCAAAAGGTATCTCACCGTCGAAGAGCACGAGATCGCAAAACGGATCGTCAAAGAGTTCAAGGCAACCGAATCGGAAGACCTGCAAGACTACGCAAGGCAGGCCGCTTGCATCGTTGACGGTTCAGTTCACGAAGTTTTCAAAGTATCCGCGAGTATCGTCCGCAACAATCGCGCATACAATGCCCTTGCCGCTGATACCGGAATGCTTGACGTTTGGTTTGATATCACCGCAAGCACTTCAAACGGATTTGTCATTATCGGCGCGTGTCTGTCCGACTTGTGGCAAGCAACGGGCGAAAACAATGAAGAGCTTGCAAGCCGCATGTATGTTCGCAAGTTTGCCGAAGTCAAGTAATCGCAGAGTGACGCGCCGCAAGGCGCGGTAATGCGGATCGACGGTCACAATCCCGTCAAACGGCACAACAAAAAGAAAGTAGGTGGAAAAAACATGGATATTACAAAATTTGTTTGTCCGAATTGCGGCATCACGTTTTTTGTCGAATCCGGAAACGAGGTCGTAGCGTGCCCGTGCTGCGAAAAACCTGTCGACGATCTGAAAAACCAGATTGCAACTTACGAATGGGAGGACTGATTTTTGCCATATAGCAGGGTTGCGTGTCGATCCTGCGAATATGCCAAAAGGCATGGAAAGGAAAACGGAAACATGAAAATCTATAAAACGCGCTATCAGGCAAAGAAAAACGCTCGATCCGATGAAAAAACGGTTAAGGTGTGCGGCGGCTACGCCAACATGACGTATGATGCATATCGTGTTTGGCGCAATCAAAAATAAAACAGTAAAGGAGAAAACAATCATGGAACAGTATTTCACATTTGACCGTATCACGCTTATAACATCACTCATGACGCGATACTCCATCACGGCAGTAGAGGCGGCAGAACTTGCCAGCGACATTTTAGGGTAACGTTCATGAAAGCAGGAGCAAAATTTTATCTTCGGGGATCGTATTTCCCGTATTTCATCGAAAGCGTGGACGAACTATTTGTAACGTATCGGCGCGTTGATTCTGGCTATCAGTCAAAGCGCGTTTACAAGTATGTTTTCGAGAATGACGTCCGGCGCGGAGCTATCGAATTTATCAAGGAGAACTAACACCATGCACGACAACAAATATCCAGCCTATGCGTCAGTCGCAATCATCGCACTCGGACTATTGGTATCAATCTTCAAATTCATCAGCGAAATTATTAAATAACAGAGGGAAAGAAAATGAAGTACAAGACAACGAAAAAAGCGGTCATGAACGGTTATTACAGGGTGTTAGCAGTTCCATATTGTGACTTGCAGCATCTCCTGAACTATGAAAACGAAATTGCATACACGACGCGCTCAGAAGGTTGGGGCGCGGATGTATACCAATTTGGAAATACTGCAATTGCAACCGGATACGCGCCATTTGGAACTATTCGCCCGTCCTATGAACTGAATAAAAAATACGACGATGCAGCGCGGGAAATTGTCAACGACTGGAGCAAAAACTCCTATGAAGACAAGCGCGCAAAACTTCGGGAAATGATTGAGGAATATTTGAAGGAGGCAACAAACAATGCTTAACATCTATTACACGGCTAGAGAAGGGAGACGCAACGCCTGCGGGCATACAACGACGCGCGGAGAAGTCTATAAAATCACGCGCGGAGATAACACCACGCCTCACGGGGAAGACGCGCTGGAAAACATCGGTGAATATGTGCATCAGTCGGGCGGCGCGGGGATCGAGCTTTCACTTTTGGAAGTTTGCGCGGAGGCAGGCATTGACACAAACGGCGGCTATTACAAAAAATGGCGCGAGGCCGTGAACTTGATTCAGATTTAGTTATCCCCAGCTAGAGCGCGTTTTGATAGCGCGTTCTATGGTGTGGATAGCACCGAATAATATTTGATGGAGGAATTATAAAATGGGCAGATTGACAATGATTTATGACGGGCAGGACGCAAGCAAATTAACAAGGGATGAACTTATAAAAGCGATTTTGCGCGAATATGACGTTATCTTCGAAGAAAACACGCTTTCGGCAATGGTCGAGGCGTTTCGGTGCGGATTTGTTCGCGGCGAGGACTACGCGCAATCTATGAAGTAAGTAGCCGCTTTCAGCTTTCAGCGGGTTCAATCGCCCGCTGGCGGGTGCAAGCAGCACTAATTAAAATGGAGGTATGAAACAATGAAAACTATTGCGGAAATTCGGCAGGAGATCGAAAACAAAAAAACGCGCTCGGCATGGGATAAAGGCGTAAAAGAATACGCGCTGGAACTTCTGGAAGATATGGAGAACGAGCGCAAACTTGCAAGAGAAACCGATATGGCAGTATATCCCGCAACGCTTGAGGCTGAACTTTTGAACGGCGCTATGAACTGGAAACAATTTTCATGGGGCGGCTGTTCTTTGGTTTATGACGTGCAGATTGCAAAGAGACTTTGCAATGCGTCGGAACTGAAAAAGACGCGCAACGGCGAGCGGCAACCAAACGCCAACGAACAATGGCTAGACGTTCAAACAAGAGCTTTACACCAAGCGGAGAATATGATCTATGCTTGTATTCATTCCATCGTTATAAATCCCGCCTGATGATGGCTCAATGGTCACGAGCCGAAACCCCGCAAGGGGTCGCGGGAAACCGTAAAAATTAGTGTGGAGGTTTGTCTATGAATGCGCGTATGTACAAAATCACAAGGGGCGATAAATTGTTTTTTGCGAGCAATTATGCAAGCGCAGAAAAGATTTTTAACAGGACAAAAAACACCAAATATCCTTGCGGCGCGTTCACCCGCTTGTATTGCGATTTGGGCGCGGGCTATAACTTGATGCGCGTTCATAGTAAATCAATCGGGAGGGCATAATATGTCCTACGACAAACACGCAACCCAGAAATATTACTGCGCCGCAAGCAAGGGCGGCACGTTTCTAGCCGTTTCGATCCCAAGCGTAAAACGGCAGGCAAGCAATCTCTTGAACGGGTACAGAAACGTTCTGGACAGCGTAACGGTACATGACTATGAAACGGGCGATCTTGTTATGACGCTTCGCAGAATCAACCGGAAAGCGCCGGATGGAACTATCAAATACGGTAAATGGAATTAAGGAGGCTATGAACCATGAGCTATGAAACCTATCACGCAATCAAGCAGCAACCAAACGGTGATTTTGTCGTTACGTCTCACTGTAGCAACGTTCACCCTGCAAGACCGCAACAGTGGACTATGACATACTATAGGACGCATTATCCCGATATGACCAACGAGCAGCGCATGGCCGCTTTCCTGCTTGAAAGTCAATTCTGCGGCGGTCGCTATATCCCCGAAAAGTGGAAGCGGCTCGACGCTATGACAACGGATTATGCGCACAAGGTTTTTACTGAAACGGGAGTTTATCAGGAGCTTCACAACAGCATTGACTATATCAATGGACTGGTTGAGCATATCAAGAATACGCCCATTGAACCGAAAACAAGCGTCATCATATGGTGTGCTGGAATCAAAGAGTATGTTTGCGCTATGACCATGAAAAGCAAGCGCGTCGGGCTGTGTTCAACTATCACCGATGCAAAGATTTTTCGCATGACGCAAACCGACATTGACAAGCTGATGAAGCGTTTACCCGCATATATGCAAGCGGAAACACAAATAGTTAAGGAGGCATAACATTATGACACGCATCATGAACCGTCTATCAATCGCGCTGTATCTGGCTATGAACTGTAAGAAAGTGAGGAAGCTGGCATGAAAAAGTTTGTTCAGTTTGCCGCTAGTGGCAGCGTTTTTAACCCAGAGAAAACCATCGTCGGAAGCGTCGACGGTATAACTTTCAAATCTCGCGAGTTTTGCGGAACTATGAACAGCCAATCTTTTTGGGATCGACTGTCAGAATACGCTAGAACGAACAATGTTTATGTTAGGTTAGTTTACTAGACGATCGCAAAGTGAGGTATTTATGGATCAATCACAAATTGAACCATCCGGAAATTCCGGAGAGTTGACCGACAAAAAACCCTATGAACTGAAAGGCAAGTACGCAACTGGAAACGGCGTAAGAATCAATGTGACGCTCTCTAACCCACAATATGAACGCTTTCAACGCATTATGACCATGCGGAAAGCAAAGAGCAAGAGCGCGGTTTTACGCCTGTTGGTGAATCTCGGCATTGAAGCGTATGAAGCCAACCAGAAGTTCAAGAACCAACTAGAAGCAGAGGAAAACAAGGAGCAAAAAGCGGAAGAGAAGCGCAATGAAGCGCGGAAAAAAGATGTGTTTGGAAAGTTGAGGGGTATATGAAGTATTACGAAATTTGGTTTTATTATTACGGTGAAGACGATGAACGCACCGACTTTGATAAAGAATTTACCTTCTACCTTAAAACCGAACGAGTTTTTGAGTCCGATCAGCAAGTGATTGATTATCTTTCAGATACATTTTCACCTTCTGAACAGTTCAACATCGATCAAATCAACTGCGTCGATCCAAGACATTATCCGCATATGTCAAAATGGTTTGAGATTAGCGCAAATGAATTTACGGACGGTTGCGGGGTACAATCCTAGCCGCTTCTAGCTACATCCCATCTTCTCACGGTGGGATGAATGGTGCAAGCAGCATCAAAATAATAAACGCGCTGCGCTATCGGCAAAACGGGCAGAAAGTGGAATCAAATGATTAAGATAATTACAACAAACTCCAACGGAAAAGAAACTATCTCGCGCAAATGTTTTCAAACGCTCGAATCTGCACACGAGTATGCGTCCTCGCACATCCCGCACCGCGCAACAAACAGGATTGATCTATACGAGCAAAAAGGAAAAGAACTTGTTCGGTTACAAGAGCACCATATCGGATTTTTTTGTTAAGCCGTCAGCAACCAGAGCGCATCCGCGTGGTGCGTTCTACGATGCCGACAGCATCAAAATAAAACATGGAGGAATTTTCAAATGCAGAACAGCAAGAGCAGAAATGACCGTATGAGCCGCGCAGAAGCGCAGAAACCCGCGAACTACCGTAAGGCATGGCTTGATATCTCGAAACGCTATGGAGAGCCTACAGCCGCGCCTAAAGCGGTCAGAACGCGCCTGTACTCGACCGTTGGAATGGAGGCGTAAAAATGAGCGCAGAAGCATTACACGCCGAATTGGTTGAAATCGCCGCTCGCGAACAGCTTGACGCACTTGATGGTGACGTTCTGGTTGAGAAGATCGGCAAAAAAGGTTTCATGTTGCTCCGCTTGATGGGTATGATCTCGCCTTGCGGATGTGTTGACGGACATACGATTTATGCGTTCTAGGTATAACCCGCACATATAATTCTTGATTGACTAGCGCAAATGTGTTATAATGTGCATATATGAATGGAGGTAGCATGGCATTCACTCTAATTCTCGTTGTCGGTTTCGTTGTTGTGTTTCTGTCGTAAAATGAAGGAGGTGGATTTATGAAAAACCAAGATGTTAAATACATCGTCAGTTGGCGCGAATGGATCGCTGGAATGGCAATCTATTTTCAGAGAACGTTTACATCCGAACGCCTTGCAAAACGAGAAGCAAGAGTCAGGAAACGCAAGCCGCACCTGTATTCGGAAGTTTTTATTAGGGAGGAGGAAGTGAAATGAAATGCAATGCTTGCGGGTACGAAGTCAGAGGATGGTTTCCGCGCATGGGCGTTCTGGTTCAGACCGAGTACGAGTTTGACGAGACATTTGACCGATGCAATAATGACTACTTCGGCAGACTTGGAGAGACGCAGAACGCCTATGCTTGTCCTAAGTGCGGAACGCTAAAGGTTGAATTGAAGGAGGAAGAAGTCAAATGAAAAAGCTCAAAGTTCGCATCACGTTCACAGAAGAAGTTCTCGGCACATGTTCCGGTGATCCGAAATTGCATGAAGAATTTGTAGCATCGAAAGCGCCGAACGCAATGAGCATGGAAGAAGAAGTTGCGGCACTCGGTGTTGATGAAGTCGTTCGCAATGGCATGACCGTGTTCCCGCGTGACGATCAAGGCAGACCGTTCCTATGGGACTACCAGATCAAAGGTTTCTTCAAGGACGCATGTTCAATGCTTGCGCGTTGTGGTGGTAAAGATTCGTCCGGCAAGAAGTCCGAAGTCAACGAATCCTCAAAGATCAAAGCGTTCAAAAAAATCATTGACGGTTTGATTTTCGTAAAGCCGCGTCAGATTCCGTTTATCTTCGAAGGTCAGGTTGGAAGCTGTCAGCGACCGTTGAGAGCGCAAACGGCGCAGGGTGAACGCATTGCCATTGCCAACAGTGAAACGGTTCCTGCGGGCGCGTACATTGACCTAGAGATCGTTCTGTTGAACGGAGACTATGAAGCGGCGGTTCTCGAATGGCTTGACTACGGCTCTATGCGTGGCATCGGTTGTTGGAGAAACGCTGGAAAAGGGACGTTTGAATACGAAATTATCAACTAACTTGCTATGGCGTAGTCTAGTGCCGCGTAGAACGCAAAGGCAAAGATATGATTGAGCCGTAAGCAGATGCATGACAAGGCGGAGAGCCGCAATGACTTGAATCGCAAAGGCACTGAACTGCACCGCGAGTCACGGTCAGCAAAGGAAAAGCGTAGACAGGCAATGTATGCAAGGGAATGGCGTTTCATTGGATGCAACGGCAAGCAAAGGCACAGTAGAACTCTGAACCGCTGCGGCATTTGAATAGCGATTAAAGGCAACGGAATGGTTTGAATGGCAAGTCAGGGGCGATTAACAGCAATGAAAGCAAAGCAAGGGAATGGCGAAGCGTCACAGCGAAAGCGATGGCACCGAGCGAACTGACTGAACGGCAATGGAATGGCAATGAACCGATGATCTTAGCAGAGCAATGGCATGGACGCTCGAAGCGGCGAAATGATGGGCGATGGCAATTCTAGTTGACAACCCCGCAACGATACTGTATTCTATTACTTGGGACGCAAACCATTCACGGTGGCGCGATCCAAGTGAATATGGTTCGTCCCCTCAAAGTCCGCTAAAGGTTGCCGTGAACAGCCTCGAAGCGGATTTTTATGTTGAGCGGAAGATTGTATATTATTTTTTGTTTTACTCTTTACAAGCACTTCCAAGTATGTTATAGTAAGTATAGGAGATTAAAATGAAGATACCTAAAGCGGCAATCGCATTGAATCGTAGCACAAAGACAATCCGCACTTGGATTAAGAGCGGTATTCTTCACGCTACCAAGTTGGGCAGAGATTGGGAAATCTCCGAAGAAGAAGTTGACCGCATTAAGCGCGACGGTCTGGAACTTAAACGACAAGATGAATAAGGAGATTGTATGGAAACGGATTTACAAATTTTTACAAACGAGCAGTTCGGTGGCGTTCGCGTCAAAGAAATCGACAGAGAGCCGTGGTTTGTTGCGGCTGATGTATGTAAAGCGTTCAATGTCGCAAATAGTCGCAACGTAACCGATAGGCTTGACGCAGATGAAAAGGGTGTATGCGACGTGGACACCCTTGGTGGCATGCAAAAGATGACCGTTGTAAACGAAACGGGTCTTTATCACATGCTCTTTACGATGGAACCAAATAACGCAAGAGGAATTGACGATATTGCAGTAAAATTACGCATCGAAGCACTTCGCAATTTCAAGCGTTGGATTACTCACGATGTTCTGCC
>Ga0172375_10005938_pt1 | contig 17343 bp, 21 predicted proteins | sample LakKiv1m_FD_114537 | JGI IMG/M metagenome (GOLD analysis project Ga0172375, IMG submission 114537) | Freshwater microbial communities from Kabuno Bay, South-Kivu, Congo - kab_092012_11.1m | ecosystem: Environmental > Aquatic > Freshwater > Lake | place: Democratic Republic of the Congo...
CTAAATTCTTTAATTCATTTCATACCATAATTTTACTTCCTCATATTTACTAAATTTTTCTTTTATAGATGGTTTTTTAATTGTTTTATAAAAGGCCACTTGGGACTCTTTTGGTGCATTTTTTATCTGATCGTTAAGATTAAAGAAAATTTCGGCATCAGCATTATTCTGATGAATTAAAATTGCTCTTCGATTTATTATATCTTGAGTTTCATTATTAGAAAAAACACCAGTCTTAGTAACTTTAGAAAATCCTGGTAGAGCAATTATGTCCTTTAACTGTTGTTTAGAAAATTGTATGCCAGATGAGTCACCAAGAATTCTAAAGAATTCTACTCTATCTTTAATAAAGAGATCATTAATAAGATTTATTGAAGATCCCTTAAGATCCAGTGCATTAATAACTGATCGTAAAAAACTCTTATTTGGTTTTGGATCAATGATCAATAGATTATCAAGTGTCATTCTAGAATTACTAGTTTTACTTGCTAGAAATATCCTGAGAATTTGATCTCCATTAACTATATTTTTTATAGCTACTCCATCTAGAGTCTTAATGTCAAAGAAAAATCTGGTAGGAAAATAAAAATAACTATTCTTACAATTAATTATGGAATCTGGATCACTTATGGAATAGTTTGATATTTCTATAATTGTTTTAAGAATTTCTTCTTTATCATTGTTTTCTTGAAAATTTTCAAGAAACTTCTTAATATCATTAGTATTTGGTATATCAACACCAATAAAGTAATTATGTCCTATAAATATTGCCCCATCTTCTATTATGCATCCATCCATATATTTCTTAATTTTAATATCTGGTATTATATTTTTAAATAGCCATTTATATATTTTATTTATTTTATTACTCTCAAGAAGTGTTTGTTTGAAAGTTAAAAACTCTAAAATATGCTCCATATTTCCTCCTATAATAATATTTTGAAGAATGGCAATAGATAGTTTATATAGTTTTGACTTATATCTACATTCTTTAACAATTCATCTTCAATATTCTCAAACTGAAAATCTCCTATATGGAACATAGAAGTTCCAAGATCTCTATAAATTTCCTTATTTAACTGTCGATTAAGATATTTAGATCTAAATGATTTAAGTAAAGTAAACAAAGAATCTGAAGAAACTTTTTCTGAGACTGCCAGAAGCTTTTTGATTTCCTTGAAAAAGAACTCTTTCTGAGTTTCTTTAGTTTCTTCTGGAAAACCTTTAACATCCATAGAATTTGTTAAAGATGAAAAGTAAAACTCTTTACTATTTAAATTAACATAGGATGTGTATGTTTCCTTCGGACGAAATTCAAATACACCCTTTATAATAAGAACTGATGGAATTTTCTTTATTAAAAAGATAGCATCCTTTTTTATTGTTAAGATATCATCTGCCTCAATATTATTTAGAACTACAAAATCTTTTCGAACCTCAGTAAGAGTATTTATAATTTCCTCAGATATCTTTGGATATTGAAGAATCCTCTTTCCAATTCGAACATTACGCTCATATTTTTCGCATTTTTCTAATTCTGCTATTTCATCTTCAGGCAGGAGCTTTTTATATTTGATAACAGTAAAGCCTGCTGATTTGATATCATATTCAGTAATATTAGTATTTTTAAGATATAAAATATCTTTATTTAGATAATTAGTTCTCTCTGCAATTGCTTTAACTGTATCCATAAATTCTCCTTTCTTTTAAAATCTTAGATCATTTTAATAAAAATCATCATTAAAAATAGTATTACTATTTAATACTTTCAATGGTTCCCTACTGTAATTCTAACCAAAGTTTAACATCATTTGTAATATTTTTGTTCTTTTTAGCATTAAATATTATATTTGATATAATCCCATCTGTCTTTGAAAAGAGTTTTCTTATATAATTCATTATTGTATTAAGTTCAATAGCATTTATGTTTTCTTTAAATCTGACGAAATATGTCAATGCAAGAAGAGAAAAAGAGTATTCCATATTTCTTTGTACGTTATTCTTATATGGAAGTTCATAGCTAACTTTTAATTTTATTGTAAAAACTTTAAGTGGATAGTCATTTTCAGCAAATAGTAATTCTACTTTATGATAATTATCTAAAACTTTTATATTAGAAACTCTTTCTTTTTCAATTCCTTTTAGAAAAAATTGTCCATTATCAAAACTATCTTGTGCTAATGTAATAATGTTTTCTACATCAAGAATCTCTGTTCTTAAAGAATTTATTTCTTCAAAAATATCTTTTTCCTTGTTCATATATTCTTATTCCCTTTTACTGTAATTTTACCCATAATTTAACTTCATCTGTTATATATGAATTTAATAATATTATCTCTTTTAAAATCTCTTTAAACTTATTATTAAAATTTTCATACCATATTCTAGTATAAGATTTGAATCTATAATCCTGAACTTCTGCGAATAATCTATCAACTACATTTAATGTAATAAATTTTGAAGTTGCCAATATATACCATATAGCAGAAGGACTAACATATGCTCTTCTTTTTGAGCTATCAGTTTTTATTTTACATTTTAATACATAACTTGTTAAAAATAATTCCCAACCACCAAGATAACCAGGAGCAGCTAGTTCTGGATCCTCTATTGATATTATATTTTTATAGACTATACTATTATTCTTAAATATAGTAAATATTGAATAAACCTTTTTGAAAAGTTCTATGTCAATTTTCTCTGTATTTCTTGATTCTTCTATCATTCTGTTCACTTCTTGTAGTGTTTCAATGGATGATTGTTGTTTTGTATAATTATACATAGAACTCCTTTAAATATTTTGTTATTCATACAAAATTCTCACGAGCATAATTCTAGCCATAATTTTAATGTCTCATCTTTTATATTTGGGTTCAAGCTCAGAGTCTGTATTATTGATTTATATTCTTTTTCTTTATTAATAAATACATTCTTATAAATATTAGAATTATCTATATATTTTTTAATTTTCTCTAGATCCTCAAAAACTATATTATCATATGTAGCACATATAAAATCTAGTTTAGTAATATTAATAAAATTAATAAAATCTGTATCATCGCTTGTCTCAAGCTTAATTTGGATAGCATCTGCTTTTGAGATTATTTGTTTTTTATGTGGCAATGCATATTTTATAAATGATATACTACTAATTTCATAATTCTTATAGGCGTAAATAGGAATGATTCTCTCTTTAATTAATTGAAGGTTAATTTTCTTTTTTAACTTAGATAATTTTAAATGTTTTATCATCTTAACTATTTTGTTATTCATATAGTACCTCTTTCTATTGCAGTTTATACCATAATTTAACTTCATTTGATACATTTATATTATAATCAAGAGCATCTCCAAGCATAATAAGAGCATGTTCTGGGCTTATAAAATTATTCAAATGTAAACTGTAACCTTCATCTCGTATTTCGTCAATTATAAATTGAACAATTTCAGGAGTTATAACTTCATTAGTTGTAAATAGCACATACATGAAAGGATTAAAAGTATATGATCTTGTAGAAAAATTTTTTCTTCCTTTATGCTTAAAGTAAATACTCATATTATAAGCAGATATAAAATGAGAAATTCCAGTTTTAAATACTACTTTGAATTTAGCCTTTACTCCAATAATTTCAGAAGAATTTCTACGATTTATAAATTTACAAGTTTTTCTTTTTTTATCAATTATCTTATCAAATATTGAATATGGCTGGATTCTGTATAGTATATCTAAATCAATATCTTCCTTATTATTATTTATATTTCTCCATCTTTCAATTGTAATCCTGTCCATAGTATTAAGTATTCTAAATCTTTTCTCTCTCTCAATCTCCATCATTATCACCATTTTTCTTATTATAATAATTTAACTTAATTATTAATTTTACTGAATCAGACTGATTTTCCTCAGCAAACCAATCTTTTATATAAATATTTTCTTTTAAAAAGGTTAAATCTAGTTTCTCAAAATAATCAAAGAAAAATTCCTCTGAAAAGTTATACTCTTTTGATATAACTGCTCTCCAAAGAAATTGATCGGAAATATTTTTCAAATCACTTTTACGTTTTAGTGAAATATAATTTAATAAGTTTCTTTTAGACGGTAATTTTGAATTACCAATTATTATTAATGATAGAAGCATTTCTATTAAATTTATTTTATCAATACACGTTTTAACTATCTTCATAGTTATCTTAGAGTAATTCATACGATTCCAATTAAATTTATCTGGATATTTGGAAAGTAACTCAGCCCCATAAGAGAAGCTGGTTGCTTTATGTTTTAGCTTTAATAGCTTCTCTTCTTTTGTCATAATTAAATAATACCCTTTTCTCTTAGGAATGCAATAATTTTTATTCTATTATTCCTAATTTCCTTTAATACTAGATGATCTATTTCTACATAATTAATCTTCTTGATTGTACATTCTAATATTTTATGAATAATAATAGATGTGTATTTTTGTTCTTGAAGGAAATCACGACCATCTCTCTTAGCTTCTGCTTCGTTAACATTGGCTATATAAAGAACATTAATAATATCATCAAACTTAGATTTATTAAGTGCATCAAGAAATCCTTCTGCAGATAGGACAAGAATATTAATTTTATCTTCTTCCATATCTGCATATGGGCTCCCATAAAAATCACCATTGAATTCTTCTTTGACAACTCCAGTCAGATGTTCATGTAAATCTAATGATTCAAATTTAGTATGATCTGTAAAATGATAGTCATAGCCATCAGTTTCATTTGGACGTATTTGTCTGGTAGTATATTGTACTATCTTTTTAAATTTCTTTGGATAATATTTTTCTATTTTTCTAGCAAGTGTTGTCTTTCCACTACCAGAAGTTCCTAAAATAAATAAATATCTCATTCATCTTCCTCCTCTTCTTGATATTCTTCTAGACTCCATAAGGAACAAAGCAATTTTAATGCAGCATCATCTTCTTTAATATCATGAATATTCATTTCATCATTCAATCGACTAATTAAATCAGAAAATGATAAATCTTGATTATTCTGCCAAAGAGTTCTTAGCTCATTTAAAATTTCATCAATCTTATCAAAACTAATCATTTGTTTTCTCCTTTATTTTAAAATGTTCTTTGCCAATTCATCGCATAGTTCATTAAATGGATTTTTATTATGTCCACGTGTCCATTTAAAGAAAATAATATGATTATCTCCAAAAGCCTTAGTACTTTCAAAAATACTAATAATCAAATCCTTATTTGCGATAGGCTTTTTAGCATAATTTCTGAAATTATTGTCTTTCCAAGTATAAAACCACTCTCTAAAACATTTTACACTATATTCAGAGTCAGATATGATAATCTGATATTTCTTACTATCAAAATTATTTATAGCAGTCTTTAATCCAAATAGCTCTCCAATATTATTTGTACCATTTGGTATTTTTTCTGACATTGTTTCATATTTGTATTTTTTATTAGAAAATGGATCTAGAACACCATTTAGATTCTCTTTTAATTTTACAATACCATAACTTGCTTCATTTGTATTTTTCTTAAAACTACCATCAGTATAAATAATACTGTAATCGTCTATTTGAGTAATAACATCAATAGAAAGGTCTGATTTTTCCAGATCGACTAAAGTATTTATAGGTTCAAATAGTTTAGTAATAGAATAAATAATTTTGTCATCTACTACAGTAGTATTATTAGCATTATGGATTTTATAGTAAAGTTTATCTCTAATTAAAAGGATATCATGTGTATACTCTTCTGGTTCTTCTAGTAGCGGGACAAGAATAAAATAAAAAGAAATATTCTTTTGTCCATTTGGTAGCTTAGTAATTATCTTGGAATTGAATGCCAATTCCTTTGTAACTTCTTGTTCTATTGTACTCTCAAGTATAGTACTATTACCAATATGGATATTACATATTAAAAACGTCATATTAATTCTCCTTAACTCTTTCATATTTTTTAACCGAATCATAGTTATAATATATATTTAAAAAGAAAAATAATAGTAAGAATATAACACTCTTACTATTATTTTTTTTTATTTTTTATATTTTACTTTTTATTCTCTTTGTAAGCTTTTTCAAAAGAGTCAGCCTCAAGACTCTCAATAAGATTACCAAAAATAATTTCTTTTTCTAACTGTTTTTTTTCTTGTTCTGATAAAGATTTTACTAATTTTTTGAAACTGGCTTTCTTTACTTCATTATTTAATTTGTTAAACATATATTTTCCTCCTTTAAATTTCATATATAATTTATTGTTTAATAAAAAAAGAATAGCTATTGCTATTCTTTTCATTTTTATATAGTTGCGAAAATTTGATGAAGTCTTACAAATTTATTATTCCCAGTTATTTCTATATAGCGTCTTCCATTATCTAGACGATTAGAAAATCTAATTGAATGTATATTACTTTTTAATATAGATAAAATTCTTTTAACTGGAATCTCTATAAGCTTGTCTGATGTTCTATCATCAACAATATCACCATTTTTAAGATAAACCTCTAAAAGTTCTTTTCCATCAAAATAGTTAGAAGGCAGATCTCTCTTAAATGAGAGTTTGCTTCTGATCATTTTTGTTTTATCAACAACTTTATCAAAAAATGTATCTCCCTCTTTAAGTCTTTCGCATAAGAATTCTCTAGGATTATCATTCTTATCTTTAAATTTCAAAGAAAAAGAATCATCAGTAATATCTAAACTAATTATATTCTTTTTAAGGCATTCTGTTAGTAATCTAACTTGAGTCATATACATAAAGAGCTTCCCGCCTTTTTTTAACCATTCTAAAAAAGCATTATTTTCTTTTGTGAATAGTTCTCCATGCAATATATAATGTTGTTCTCCTAAATAGTAAAAACTAGTATCTATAAAGTAAACAACTTCGGCAAAATTTATAGTTGTATAAATATTTTTAAAATACTTAACCACTTCAAAGATTTCTTTTTTTGTCATATATTTTAATTTATAGAAGAAGAGGAATTATTCCTCTTCTTTATCTTCCCTTCGCTCAATTAACATGACATCAATTTTTAAGAAGTCGCATAACATTGAAAAAGTAGTATCTATCATAGTGTGTCTATTTTTAAGACCACTAATAATATTGTAACCAAGTTTTTGTCCTTCTGCAATATCTCCACCCTTTAAATCTGTGCAATATCTGTAAATATCTGCATAAGTGAGATTACTTGCATTAATTCTTTCCACAATAGCTGCCTTTAATGGCGAATCATCCTGATGCGGAACAAACGTTAATGGTTTTACTGAAGTACTTGGCTTCTTTTCTTTAGCAGCCTTAGCTGCTTTTACTTTATCAACATTTGCGATTATAGTAGAAAAATCCATTTTCTTTCCTTCCATAATCGTTATCTTCCCTTCTTAATTTTCGTCGTCATTGAAAATTTCATCAATGGCATCATTATCTTCAAAACTAACTGCTGAAACTGGAGTTTCCTCTACAGACTGCATATTTACAATTGGTTTTTCTTTTCTAGGTTGAAGGGATTGACTAGGATCGTGTTGAGGAGTTTCTGTTTGAGGAGCTGGCCTTACTTGAGGAGCTGGCCTTTGCTGGATAGGTGTATTACCATATCTTGGTGTTGGTTGCTGTCTCTGCGGTTGAGGAGCTCTTTGTTTCTGAGGCTGTTGAGTATATCCTGGTTGTTGAGGAATATACTGAGGCTGAGGAGCATACTGATAAGCTGGCTGTGGATAGACTGGTTGCATAGTCTGTATATCATATTCGCCCATTATAAAAAGTGTAGATAATTGGACTTGAATAGTTGCTAAGTCCAAATCTTTAACAATAGAATAAATAGTTAGAAATTCTTCAGCAGTTAATACTGAAGCATATTCTGAATCAGAAATTTCAATAGTAACTCCAGCAATTTTACCAGGCATATCTTCATTTGTAGAGTCAATTGCTGCCAGTCTAAAACTGATCCATTTGTTATTCTTTCCAATACTTCCAACTACTGTTGGTTCAGTATACTCTGGTCTGACTGCAAGAACATTTTCAATTTTAATAAAACCCTTTTCATTAACTAATAAGTCTTTAACAATTTCAAGTGCACTGCGAATTTTAAATAACTGTGGATAGCTAGTGTATAAATTTTTAGTGCTTTCATATGAGTCTCCCTTATATGAAAATACTAAATAAATAGACGGATTGAGATTAGCAATGCCCCTATCAGTAATATATGCTAAATTGGCAAATGTCCCATCTGGACGGCCTCTTGTGAACAATGCTTCGACACTTAATTTAAACTGTGCCATAGTAGAATCGAATAGTACAATTTTTACTTGATTGAATTTTTTCATATATGTTTTTTCTCCTTTTATTTTTATTCAATATCAATTATTTGTTTAGCTCTTTTTTTATAAAATCTTCTTCTAATCTTCATCTGTCTAATACATTCTTCATAGCCTTTATCAGTTATATCTATTAAAATTGAAGATTTATTTTTTTTATATCTTAAACGTCCCATAATTTGTTCTGTCTTTATAATACTTCCCAGCGGAACAAAATTTATTAAAACTTCTAAATCCTTAACATCAATGCCTTTATCAAATATTTTATCATTAGTTAATATAACTTTTTTCTTTAGTGCTTCTTCTCTATCAGTCTTTTTTACCTCTCCTATAAACATCCCAGGATCTAATTCTAATTCTCTTAGATCTTTTTCGAGTTTCTTTATTAAACTAATTGTTGGTAACATTATTGCTACTTTTTTATCTCTATTTTTTAACTGGAATTTATCAAAAATTAATCTAATAATCTCCAGTAAGATCTCATAAGAATTACTTTCTATAAAAGATGCCCATCGAGATGAATTAAATCCATATTTTGTTTTTACAGATAGCTTTTCTTCTATTGATGGCTTACTATCTATCTGGCACATTACTACAGTATGATATTTTTTATTAATTATATTTTTTCCATCAAAGTAATCTATTTTTCTGAACACCTTTCCATAAAGGTAATCATCAGTAAATTTACTTCTTCCAGGTGTTGCTGTTAGATATATAGTATATTCTACATTACTTAATGCATTAATCATACAAACATTTTTAAAATTGACATGAGCTTCATCAAATACTCTTATGCCTATTTTTAGTTTGTTCATTAATAAGTTAATACCATTTGTATCCTCTTCTATAATATTTCCAATAGTTCTATGAATTGCTATAAATGCTTTACCTTTTTTTTCTTTTAACTCTTTTTCTATAGAGTCATTTCCTGAAAAAATTACTATTTCTTCATCTAGTAATGCTGAGTGCATTAAGAACTCCTTTTTCCATTGGTAGGCAAGTTCTAATGTATCAACGATGATGAATGGTCTCTTTTTTAGTCTAGAAATTACATTTATTGTCACATATGTTTTTCCAGTTCCAGTTGATAATGATAAGAACTTTTCTTTTTTATCGTCATCTTTCATTTGCATTAAAAATAATATTGCCTCTCTCTGGAGTTTATCTCTTGGTTGATTATTCATTTTATAAGAGATAATCCCAGAAGAAGCTGTATTATTATAATTAAGAAGCACTTCTTTAGAAGGAAAATATTTCTTAACTTCATCTGTTCCAATGCTAGCTGGAAGATAAATGTTTTTGTCTATTATAGTATAAATAGAAAATGTATATTTATGAAGAACTTTATCATATAATGAGAAATTATAATTGAAATTCTTAAAATTTTGTGACTTAAAATCAACATTTCTTATAACAATTGAATTTCTTCCAACTTCAATCATGCAATCACCTCTTTATAGATATAGATAATCCATTAGACTATTTCCATCTTTTTTATATGTTTCTGGATCCATAATCTGATCATCAAGCCTTTCAAATGCTAGTGAAACAGAAAGTGGAGCTAATAATACAGATTTTGATACACGAATAATATTATATTCCGGAATAATATCCTTACTAAAGTCAAGCCTTTTATTAGTTCCTTTTTCTCTAATGAGAATTGAAATAATCATTTCTGCATGAACTGAATCAACAGCCAAACTATTCTTAATTAGAAGATCACTAAATTTATTAGTTAGTCCATGATAATTTGTTTCACCAAGATGGGAGCTAGATTCAATTAGATCTAGGATATCTTGAAGGGAGCGAGTTAATTCGCTATTTTCAGCAACAAATGTAAACATTGGTTCGCCAATATAATTCCATCCATATAGTGTTATTCCTTTTTCACTTACAGAATCTTCATCATTTTGATCTATCATTGTCATATCATATAATAATTTAATAGAAGATTCATCTTCATCTTTTCCTCTTAAATTAAAAGGACATATAGTTTTTGTATCTTTTCCTCTACGAATTTCAATTCTCTCTGTATAAGTAAGATCATTATCTTCAGAATCATCTCTCTTATCCATTCCTTTATCAAATGGAATAAAGACAGCAAGTTCTGGATCTTTAAGATATATAGCATTCATATTGATAGAAAAATAATCTAAGAACTTTGCAGGCCAATTTACCTTTGTGCTATTAGTAGTAAGTAAATGCTTAGCAGAAAGTAATTTTTGAGTTAATGGATTTGTAAGTAAAAGAACAGCAACCAATCCGGTATTAACATCCTTGTTAATTTCAGATAACTCTCGTCCATAGCAAGTTCTACAAACATGCTTTCCTGCACATGTAATTGGAGATCTTAATCCAATAGTCTTTCCAATCATCTCTTCTTGATCCTTATAGATAGTTTTTAGCTCAGAAGTTGCTTTTCCATTAAGATCTACATCATGATAGTGTCTTCTATTTATTTGTTTAAGTTTTTGCTTTGTATCTATCTTATATAGTACTAAATGTTTAGAACCACAATCTTCTATATTATGATCATGAAAATTATCAACCATAGCTAAAGAGAGTTTACGAGTTAAATAGCCAGATTTTCGGACCTGTCGTGCATTTGTTATACATTATTTTTTGTGTTTATCTTTCGATAAACAATCAGATCATATCTTATTCTTGGATAATTATATACCAAGAATCCACCCATTTCGGAAATAGATTTCCTTATTTCATCTATTCCTACGGCTTTCGCCTGATCGTTGAGCTTTATGAATTCTGCCATAATAGCATTTATCTCACTAGAATTTTTAGTGTAAGGAATTCTTAGTAAGATAAGATTATTTTTAAGTATCCATTCATTTTTTTGATTATCAATTTCTTGAATTTCTAAAAGTGAATTTGATTTGAAATTTTTAAATGTAAAATGATTTTCATTGAAATGTTGTTCACCATCAAATTCTATATAAAGATTTGAATCCTTAATATAAAAATCATATTTTCTTCTAGATTTATTTATAAGATGTATTTTTTCTCTCTTAAATGATATTTGAGAATTATTTAAAAAATCTAATATTTTCTTGGCATTTAAACTTATTCCAGATGATAATCCATTGCAATAGGGACATCTTCTTTGTTTTTTGCCAGTAAACTCTTTTGGGGGAATTTCAAAAGTATTTAAACATTTTGAATGAAATAAAGTTATTGGGGTATCAGAATTCTTATACTCTCCAATTACTTTATATTCTTCTCCAACTAGTTTTTGTACTCTTTCTTTAAAAATATCAGTGTTTAATTTCATTCTACCTGAACATTTTGCGCATCTTTTTCCTTGCAAAAATTCATTTGGTAAAACTTCATATTCTCTTCCACATATTTGATGTTTAATCTTAATTTTAGTTTGGCTATTTATATAATTACCTAGAACTATATATTCGTCTTTAACTAAATTAAAAACATTTTTCTTAAATTCGGTTATTCCTTTATTCTTACTAAAATTCTTAGGAAGTCTATAACCATTATTAAAGAAATTATGTGGAGTCATTTTGAAATTTCTTAAAATACCATCTTTGTCTGTAAATCTGAAAGTTACATTTTTTTCTGATCCTTCATAAATAGAAACAATCTTATAATCTTTATTTTCATTTTTATTTATTTCTTCTAGTTTTTGTAGATAAATTTCAAATTGCTTTTCTTTTTTCATAATTATTCTCCTTTTTAAGATATATAATTATTTGTTAGAAAAGCTTTCCTTAAAAATAATAAATTCATCTTAGTTGCGGATTGTCCAATCTTAAACTTTTTTACTATATATGGCCTGCAATTAACAGGTTAAGTTAGTAGTTTAAGCTCTAAGGAGTTTCCCGCAGTTAAAGTGGTTTAGAGGCACCTATAACAGTTAAGCGCCTTGCGAGTTCCTTTTGCATTAATGAAATAACTCTCTAAACTCATTAAACCATTCAGATAATTATCATTAATAACAATAGGAATAATTGTGCCATCAATATCTGGTTTTAAACCAATAAATCCAACTGCTTGTGTAAATTGTTTTTGATTTATACCAGTGTCAGATGAAATAAATGGATAAATTTCAGTATCTTTATGTTCTCTAAAGAATTTGTCAAGTTTCTTTCCTAATTCAAAAAACTTATTTTCAATTTCATCAAACTGCATATGCTCTTCTAGTTTATAATTGAATAATTCTTTGGCTTCTGGATCTGTTGCAGAAAGTCTAACAAAGTCATGAAATGAAAGACTATTTCCAGCAAGAACATTTAATTCTCCTGAAGAAATATCAGACATTTCATTTAGTGTCTCTGCTATTAACTTTCGCAACTCATCAAAATCAGATTTATTCTTTCCTCTATGTAGGATCTTATTAAAGTAATCATTTAGATTTCCTTCTGTAACACTGGGATAATTGAATAAGTCATCCTCTCTAAGAATGTGACCTTTTTCAACAAAGGATTTCATAATAAGTAAATTTAATAAAACTCTACCAATAGTGGCATCTATGATTCTACTACCAATCTGTATTTTGCATGGTTTATTGCGTGAAGAAAAATCAGATAGAACTATATTTTTAAGTTCATCTTTTGTTTCTTCATAGTCTAAATAACTATCAAAAATAGCAGTAAAATTAAATAATCTTTCAGACATTTTTTTCCTCCTTGTAAATCAATACTTTTTATTGATTTCAAGATTATAATATATTTTTATCTTTTTTTTAAAAGTTTAAATTTTTTGTTTCTGATATAAAAGTAAGTAATCATATGATTACTTACTTAGATTAATTTTTAAAATATTTATTTATTCTGAACTCTTGAAATCAATTCTTTAGCTTTACTCTCTGCAATAGTCTTATATTTATTTTGAAGTTCTTCTTGAAGCCTTTTTGCTTCTGCAGTTGTTCTTAGTAACTCTTCATATAATGGATCACTTGAATCTCTAGCAGATAATAAAGTCAATTGCTTTTCTAATTTTTCAATTTTATCAGTAGCAGTTACAATCATAGAACTGTCTGTTGAAAAATAATCTTCTCTTAATAAAAAAGCTTCCTTTAAAGAGGAATATGATTCTGCAATTGTAACATCAGATGGCTCTGCTTTAATAATTTCTTCTTCTTTTTCCTTAATTTCAGGAGCATCGGTTATATCAGATGGTTGTGCTTTTTCTGGTTCTTCATGATTCTCTGATTTAATAATACCATCTTTATCAATAGTATCAGATCCAGAGTCATTTAATTCTTTAACTTCTGTTTCTTCTTTTATGTTAAATTTTATTTTCATTTAAATGTACTCCTTTTCTTATGGATTTGTTGATGCAGGTGTAGATGCTTGATTAGATGGAGTTCCTTGAACATTAACTTTTTTTGGAGCTGGGTTTGAAGCATTTGGACCTTTCGGAGCTATAAAGAATTTTTTAACCGCGCCACCTGCTTTTGAAGCCCAACTAAATGCTTTTGATCTTCCCATCCTTCCAACAATTGATGTTTCCTGCTTATCTTTTTTTATGGATGCTTTAGTATCTTTTTTAATTTTTCCTAGTTCATTGTAATGACTATCACGCATAGTCTTCATTGCTGTCTTTCTATTGACTTTTCTAGCAGTTCTTTCACGTGTTATTGCTGATCTAGCATCTATTAGATTCTTTCTAGCAGCAGCATCTGTCGGATTAGCTTTAACTGCAGCTATTGCTTTTGATTTAGCATCCTTAGCATCTTTAATTCTATTCTTTGATTCTGATCTTAAACGATCTTTCACTTCTTTTTTAGCTCCATGATATGCAGCCTTTTCTATTCCTTTACTTTGTCTTCCTTGACTTCTAATATAATTTCTATTTTCCCCACGAAATATTCCCTCATTTAAAGATTCTAAATTATCTATTTTAAAGAGAGCAGCTTCAAAAATAGCAAAATCTGAATCATCTAAGCCTGATAAGAATTCCGGTAGTTTTTCTTCATCTAATTTTGTAAGTTCATTAATTACCTGCAAAGCATCAAAATTAGTCATTTCAACAATAATTTCTTTAACTTCTTCTGATTGTTCATGATCCTCTGATGGATAAACATCTTCAGTCTTTTCTTCAGGTTTTAATTCCTCAGGTTTACTATCATCATGAACTGGTTCAGCCGCTGCTTCACCAACTTCTTCTTTTAAAAATACTGATAAAACATCAATGGCTTCGTCTAACTTTTTCTTTTCTTCTTCAGAGACTTCCTCTTTTGGTTTTTCAGCTGGAATTTCAACAATTAGTTTATCATCTTCAACTTTAACTTCAGCTTCAGCATCAGCTGGCACTTCAAAAGATTCATCTTCATTTAATTTTGAATTAGAAAGAATACCATGTACTATTCTAATAGCTTCTTTAATAATCTCTTCTTCTTTTTCATCTGATTCTTTAGATATTTTTTCACCATCAGCTAGTGGAATTTCAATTCTAATCATATCATCAGAAACCTTAACTTCAGCCTCAGCATCAGCTGAAACTTCAACATCCTCTGATTCCACAATAACTTCTTCAATCTCTTCAGCTTGCTCATGATCCTCTGATGGATAAACATCTTCAGTTTCAACTTCTGGTTCTAATTCTTCAGGTTCACTATCATCATGAACTGGTTCAACTGCGACTTCACCAAGTTCTTCTAATAGGTATTCAATTGTATATTTATGTGTATTTAAATTAAAGTTTTCAAATAACTGAATAAGATCTTTTCTTAGATATTTTTTACCTTCTATAATAATCTCATCAATCTCTTCAGCTTGCTCATGATCCTCTGATGGATAAACATCTTCAGTATCAACCTTAGGTTCTAATTCTTCAGGTTCACTATCATCATGAACTGGTTCAGCTGCTGCTTCACCAACTTCTTCAGATTCATTTAAAAATTTGTTATATTTTTCAATATCTTCTTTTGATGCAGGTGAACCATCTCCATAAGTATAAGAGCCGTCCTTATAAGCATAAACTCCAGTCATTTTCCAAGCCTTAACATGTTTAGCAGCTTCTAATTTCTCAGCTTTTTTTTCTTCTTTTTTACTTTCAACAATAACTTCTTTAACTTCTTCAGCCTGCTCATGATCCTCTGATGGATAAACATCTTCAGTCTTTTCTTCAGGTTTTAATTCCTCAGGTTTGCTTTCATCATGAACTGGTTCAGCTGCTGCTTCACCAACTTCTTCTTTTAAATATTTTGATAGAATGGCAACAGACTCTTTAATTGCTTTTTCTTCTTTTTCATTAACTTCATCTTTTGGAGATTCAACAGGAATTTCAATGACTAATTTATCATCTTCAACTTTAACTTCAGCTTCAGCATCTTCAGGGATTTCGACATTTTCTTCTTCATTTAATGAATGTTTCTTTAATGTTGAATAAATTACTCTAAGAGCTTCATTTACTTCTTTAGCCTCTTCTTCTGGAAGTTCCTTTTTAACTTTTTCCTTCTCAGCTTCTAGAGGAATTTCAATCTTAATCATATCATTAGAAACTTTGACATCAGCTTCAGCATCGGCTGGAACTTCAACAGTTTCAGTTTCGACAATTACTTCTTTAACTTCTTCAGCCTGTTCATGTTCATCAGCAGGATAAACATCTTTTGTTTCTTCTTGAGGTTCTAATTCCTCAGGTTTACTATCATCATGAACTGGTTGTACTGCAACTTCACCAACTTCTTTCGCAATAACTTCTTTAACATCTTCAGCCTGTTCATGATCCTCTGATGGATAAACATCTTCAGTCTTTTCTTCAGGTTTTAATTCCTCAGGTTTACTATCATCATGAACTGGTTCTACTGCAACTTCACCAACTTCTTCCTTAAAAATACTAAATAAACTATCAAATGACTCTTGGACCTGTTTCATTAACTCTTTATTTTTCATATCATCAATATCCTCCTCTGATTTATTTTCATCATATTTTTTTGGCTCTTCTGGAGCAATAACTTCAGGTTCTAGTTCTTGTTTCTTTTCAATCTTTTCTACTCCCTCAGGCTTAACATCAATAATATTTAAAACTTCTTTTCGAGCATCTTCCTCGGATGAAGCTTTAACATCTACTTCTTGCTTTTCTCCATCCTTTGTAGTAAGAGTAACCTTGAATGAGTTTGGATCACTTGGAGTATCAGTTACATCCTCCTTGATACTATTTTTGATCATGAGAGGGTCTTTTGGTTGTTCTTTTTGAGCTAATTCCTGTGATTTTTTAAGTTTTATTACTGCCTCTTGAGCTTTAGCATTTGCTAAGTTTTTTTCTTCATTCTTTTTAATAAGTTTAGCACGAGCCATTTCTGGTGTTTGACTAATTGGAATTTGTTTTTCCAATAGAATTTCAGGGGCTTTTGGTAATTCCTTAGTTTCATTGAGTTCTTTTAAGAACTTTTCCCTTTCACCAGGACGAAGTTCTTTCATACTCTTAATATTATATTTTTCAAGTAATGATAAAAAAATTTCTTTTGAAGAAGGTTTTACTGACTTTGAAGATTCAACTAGAGCTGATTGAAGATCTGCTAATTGTTTATGATCTTCCTCAGGATACAAGTTATCATTATCATTAGAATTTGACTCAACTTCAGGTGTTCTATTTCTGATAGAAGGTCTATCCATATCTTTAAGCAATTTATCTAATTTATCCTCTGAACTACCTTGATCTAGCAAATTTTTTAATGCATCTTTATCCATAAAAAATCCTCCTTTTCATAAATTCCTATATAAATTATTGTTTAAATAAAACTTTTAAAACTTTACAATACAAACTTCTTAACATCAGCAGCTATCATAATTTCATAACAATATTCTTTATCAGAATTCTTATATAAATGAATATCTGCTAGGTTACTACCAATAATCAAAACAACTCTATTATCTGTTTGATAGATTGATTTTCCAGTTAATTCTCCTATAAATGTATAATCATCAGTAATTGTTGAATTAGTTCCTTTTAATAGTTTATAATAATTTATTTTATTTCCACAATCTTTTTCATAATATTTATCTAAAAATAAATCCATATTTTTTCCTCCTTAATACACAATTATATAACAGTATGTGCTA
>Ga0172375_10005939_pt1 | contig 17341 bp, 12 predicted proteins | sample LakKiv1m_FD_114537 | JGI IMG/M metagenome (GOLD analysis project Ga0172375, IMG submission 114537) | Freshwater microbial communities from Kabuno Bay, South-Kivu, Congo - kab_092012_11.1m | ecosystem: Environmental > Aquatic > Freshwater > Lake | place: Democratic Republic of the Congo...
CAACTAGTGAAATTTATTCAATCATTATTTTTCAAAAAACCTCAATTCGTTCCTCTTGTTCATCCCTTTGGGTATTTCTTATCTTTAATGGAAAATTCCCTTAACAGCCAGCCAATAAATTATTTTAATCACTTAATTATTGGAGAAAAATTATAACGTAAGAAAATTTCCTCCTATTCGGTAGCATAGTCTTTAGAGATTTCGTCTGAACGTAAAGGGGAAAATCCTATGGAACCATACATCGCCGGCAGAGAAATATAATCGGGGAAAGCCTGCCCCAACTCAAGAACGCCTTAGCCTACTTCTTTTGCCATTACATCGTCAGAAGCGGTGTCTTAGATGGATAGGAAAACTAAATTATGAACAATAATAAGAACAGTATGAAATTATTTGAAGATAAATTAACCGAGTGTCCGGCTTGCAAGGGAAGTGCTATAACTCCATGGTTGAAAAAGAAAAAGTATGATTTAGATATTGAATTTGACCTCTGGAGATGCCGGACCTGTAAGACCGGCTTTATGAACCCGAGACCTACAGGTAATTACCTCCAGACTATCTATGTACGATCGGGACATGGTTTGTCACAACCAATTTCTCTGGAAAAAGTCATGGCAGTTCCTCATGGGCCAGATGGCCCACCCACAAAGCATGAAAAGATTCAGTGGGGCGGGCGTCCCCGCCCGCCAGAGGGTCCGCACAGGCGGGACGCCTGTGCCACTAGAAAAACTTTTCAGGACAGATGAAATTGAGTACCCCAATGCAAGTATTGATTCAAAAAGACTGGTAAAATACGCCAAGCACCTTTCTTTAATGGCAGGAGGTAATAATTTAAAAGCTCTCGACATCGGCTCCGGCTATGGCTTTTATGCTAAAGCTGCCCTGGAAGAAGGGTTTAAAGTAACCGCGGTTAACCCAAGTGTTTGGGAAAATGATGTCTTTGAGAGCATGAACGGGTTCAGACCATTACCAGCTTTTTTTGAGGATTTAGAATTAAAAGTCCAAGAATTTCATTTGGTTATCTTAAGTCAAGTTGTGGAGCATTTGGTTAATCCCTTAGAAACTTTGCAAAAAATTAGAAAACTAACCAATATAAATGGAATATTAGCATTAGCAGTCCCAAATGTAGATTCATTTTTAGTAAAAATATTACGATCTTTGGAGAACGGTTGTTTATGGGTTCCTGAGCACCTCAATTATTTTTCGAAACAAGGAATATTTAAAATTATAGAATCAGCGGGATTTAAAGTAAAGAGGCATATGTATGTCAGCAGAATTCCATTTTATGCCTTTAGCAATAGATTTAATCTAAAGGGAACTGCAAGAGAAATATGTAACTATTTGGTTAAAAGCCTGCAAGGGCAGCCTTTAAGATTATGTAACGCTTTAGGACTTGGTTTAGTACACAATGTCTGGGCTGAGCCGGCTAAGTAACTGAGGTAACTGAGCGAAATGAAACAACTCATCCAAAGCTATAAAAATGGCAGCATCAATCTGGCGGAAGTGCCGGAAACACCATGCAAAGCCGGGGGCGTGCTGGTGCACACTGCGGCTTCCCTCATCAGCCCCGGTACTGAGAAGCTGATGATCGAAATGGGCCAGAAGAGCTTGCTGGGAAAGGCCCGGGCTCGCCCCGACCTGGTGCGGCAGGCGTGGGCCAAGGCGCAGAAGGAAGGGTTCATTAGTGTCTTCAAGGAGGCGATGAACCGGTTGGATGAGCCGATTCCTCTGGGGTACAGTGCGGCGGGAGTGGTGGTTGAGGTAGGGGCGGGGGTCAGTGGTTTTAAGCCTGGGGACCGAGTGGCTGCGGCGGGGGCGGGGTTTGCTTCTCATGCCGAAGTGATTTGGGTGCCGGAAAATCTTTGTGTTCCTATTCCTGAAGGGGTTAGTTTCGAAGAGGCTGCCTTTGTCATGCTGGGGGGCATCGCCCTGCACGGGGTGCGACAAGCCGGTCTGACCCTGGGTGAGACCGGGGTGGTGGTTGGCTTGGGGTTATTGGGATTGCTCAGCGTGCAGTTGCTGGCGGCCCAGGGGTGCCGGGTGGTCGGGATAGATTTGGATCGGGAAAAATGCCGGTTGGCCTCCCAGATGGGGGCCGGCCTGACCCTGGTCCCTGGTGAGGACGATTTAGAAGAAGCCGTAGCCAACTTTACGGCGGGGATTGGCGCAGATGCGGTGCTGATCACTGCTGCCAGCCAGGACAATCGCCCCATCCTTCTGGGCGAGGCTGTTTCCCGGGAGCGGGCCCGACTGGTATTAGTTGGCGTGGCGGACATTAATCTTACCCGCAAGGCCTTTTGGGACAAGGAGTTGTTGTTCACGGTGTCAAAGGCCGCCGGCCCTGGGAGTGTAGAGCCTCTCTACGAGGCCAAAGGATTCGACTACCCCATCTCCCTGGTGCGTTGGACCGAAGGCCGTAATCTCTCGGCCTTTCTGGACCTGGTGGCCCGGGGACGGGTGCAGCTGGATAAACTGATAACGCACCGTTTCCCCATAGGCCAGGCCCTGGACGCTTATGACCTGATTCTGAAAAACCGGGAGCCGTATATCGGGGTGGTGCTCGATTATCCTCAATCCGGAGACCATCGTCCAGGGATTGACGAAACTCCGCCTACCCGGAAGGTCTGGCTTAAATCAGCCCCATCTTCTGGCGACTCGCCTAATCCTCAGGCTATAGGTCTCATCGGCGGCGGCATGTTTACCAAGAATATTCTCCTGCCGTCCTTGAAAAAAGTGACGGGGGTGAACCTGGTGGGGGCGGCCACCACCACCGGAGTGACGGCTCAGCACCTGGCCAAGAAGTTCGGCTTTGCCTACGCCACCACGGATTATAATGAACTCCTGGCCGACCCGGGCATCGGCAGCGTTATCATTACGACTCGGCACAACCTCCATGCTCACCTGGTATTAGAGGCCTTAGCCGCAGGCAAGCACATCTTCGTGGAAAAACCTTTATGCCTGACGGAAGGGGAACTGGGAGAAATTGAGGCGGCCTATGATGGCTCCCGCCTTCTGATGGTGGGGTTCAACCGGCGGTTTGCTCCTATGGCGCAGAAGGTCAAGGCCATGGTGGCGGGGCGCACGACGCCCCTGATGATGACTTATCGAGTCAATGCCGGGTATATCCCCGAGGACCACTGGGTGCATGACCCGGAGGTGGGCGGTGGGCGCCTGCTGGGAGAGGTCTGCCATTTTATTGACTTTCTGCATTATATGACCGACTCGGAAGCTATCGCCGTCAACGTCACTAACATTGCGGGAGCGTTGGGTAAATACCGCTTCGATGACAACCTGAACATTACTTTGACCTTCCGGGACGGCTCCGTGGGCACCATTCTCTACACCGCCAAAGGACCGAAGGCCTATTCCCGGGAACGTTTTGAAGTCTTCTGCGAAGATTCCGCGGCGGTGATCGAAGATTTTCGCCAGGGCCAGACAGTCCAGACCGGGCGGAGGCGCAAAATCAGCAAGTTCTCCATGGATATGGGTTATCAGGCTGAACTGGCCTTTTTTTGCCAGACCGCGGGAGATTCTTCTCAGTACGGGGATCTTTTCAAAAGCTTTGCGGCTTCCGCCAGGGCCACCTTAAAGGCGGCGGAAGCCATGCGGGCAGGACAAATCATGGAGATAGAATAGCAGGTCTCATACGCGCAGTCTTACTGAACCTGACTCAAACCAACCTTTCACCTCATTCAGAAGCAAATATCAAAAGCCTGAGACCATGAAAATCTTATTAATCTCCGCCTTCTTCCCGCCGGAGGTGGGCTCGGCGGCCCATCTTTATTATGAGTTGGGACAGGTCTTCCGGGACCGGGGTCATGAAGTCACGGTTCTTACCGGGTTGCCCCGTTACCATGTGTTGGGAGATCGCCAGGATTACCGGCAGCGGCCCTTGATTTATGAGACCTATCATGGTCTCAAGGTAATTCGGGTCTTCAACGTGGATATTCCCTGGAATATTCCCGTGCTCCGGGGGGTGGACCAGTTAGCGTCCGCCCTCTTTGCCGGGCTCGCGGGGGTTGGTTTGCCGGCCTTTGACGCGGCGGTGGTCTATTCCCCGCCGCTGCCTCTGGCCCTGGCCGCCGTGGCGCTGTGCCGGGTGCGGCGCCGCCCCCTGTTGGTTAATATTCAAGACCTCTTCCCCCAGAGTGCCATCGACCTGGGGGTGCTCACCAACCCCTATCTGATTCGAATTTTCAAGGGGTTGGAATCTTGGCTCTATCGTCATGCCGATCTCATTGCGGTGCATTCGGAGGGTAATCGCCGTTATGTGATGAATGCGGGTGGGGACCCCGAGAGAGTTACCGTAATCCAAAACTGGATCGACACCAAGGCGATTCGACCCGGTCCCCGGAGGAACGGGCTGCGGGCTGCCCTCGGGCTTGACCGCCGCTTCGTGGTCTCCTTCGCCGGGATTATGGGCTATTCCCAGGATCTGGAGACCGTGCTGCACAGTGCCAGGGTTTTGAAAGATCAAAAAGACATCGCCTTCCTTCTGGTGGGCGATGGGGTTGAAAAACCGAAGCTCGAGAGTCTGGCCCAGGAGCACCACCTGGACAACGTCTTTTTCCTGCCCATGCAGCCCAAAGAGAAATACCCGCAGGTCCTGTTGGCCTCGGACCTCTGCTTGGTCACTCTGCGCCAGGAGGTTAAAACGCCGGTGGTTCCTTCCAAGATTCTCAGCATCATGGCTGCGGGCCGGCCGGTCTTGGCCAGCCTCCCTTTAGATGGCGATGCGCCCCGGTTACTAGCCGAGGCCCAATGTGGCCAGGCGATCACCCCCAGCAATCCGGAGGCCATGGCGCAGGCTATCCTGCAGCTTTACCAAGACCCCAAGCTGCGGGGAGCCATGGGGGCCCGGGGTCGGAGATATGCGGTGCAACATCTTTCCCTGGAAGCCGCCGCAGAATTCATAGAGGACAGCATTTGCCGGATCCATCCCCCTTGTTAACCTCTTAACCCTTATAATTAATCCAGCTAACCCTTTTCTGGAACTCAGGTGTTCCGCTTATTTAACCGGCAGATTTCCAAGTGGAAATTGATCCTGCTGACGGGAGACTTGGCGGTTTTTTCCCTGTCGGTAATGGCGGCGCTTTATGGAAATCCTAAGCTTGGTCCGGATGCATGGAAATTTGGCGCCGCGCATCTGACCTCTTTGCTCCTGGTAGGGCTAACCTATGTGCTGGTGCTTTATATCGCCAACGCCTATGATTATCAGCAAGACTATCGCCGTTGGAGCAACATTGCGCATCTCATCTTATCAAGCCTGGCAGGCACGCTGGTCGTCATAGTCCTGTTCTATTTCCCCCTGGGGGCTTTTATCGGCCGTACATTGTTAATTATTCAAGCCAGCGCTTTCGTTGTGTTGCTGGTGCTGTGGCGCTTTACTTTCTCCGCCCTGGCCTTACCCCAACGGCTGCAAAGGCGCGTATTAATCGTCGGGGCCGGCGGGTGCGGACAGAGAATACTGGAGGCCATTCGCAACCGCCCCCGGAGCGGTTTGAGGGCCATAGGTTTTATCGATGACGACCTGGAAAAATTCGGCGCCGAGGTCGCCGGTCTGCCAGTATTGGGGAATTCGTCCGATCTGCCTGAGATCGCGCATCACCATATGGTTAAGCTGGTGGTGGTGGCTGTAACTCATCAAAAATCACCTCCATTGATTAAAGCCTTAACCAAAATTTATTGGAATGGCTGCCAGCTTACTGACATGCCAAGTTTTTATGAATTTCTCGCCGGAAAAGTCCCGATTGAACATATTTCTGATACCTGGTTTTATGTGAACAGCTTACATGCCAAGAAATTATATTACCGATATCTGAAGCGTCTGTTGGATCTGGGATTGGCGCTTGTGGGCCTGGCCTTAAGCTGGCCGTTCTTTCTTTTCATCGGCCTGGCCATCAAACTGGATAGCCGGGGCCCGGTATTTTTCCGGCAGGAGCGGCTGGGTCAGGACGGCAAACCCTTTCAGATCTTAAAATTTCGCACCATGATCCAGGATGCCGAGCGCTTTGGGGCCCAATGGGCCACGGAAAACGACCCCCGAATCACCCGGGTGGGACGAATCCTGCGCAAGTGGCGTCTGGATGAGTTACCCCAATTCCTGAACATCCTGATGGGCGATCTGAGCTGCATCGGCCCCAGGCCGGAGCGGAGAATTTTTATCGAGGAATTTCAAAAACTGATACCGGATTTGCGGCCAGCCGTCAATCCTGGCGATGGTAATGGTACCATGGTCCAATGCGGCTTTAAGGAAAAGATCCCTTTTTACAGCTATCGTTTGATGGTGAAACCCGGACTCACCGGCTGGGCCCAGGTGATGTATCCCTATGCCTCATCTTTGGAGCAAACCAAGGAAAAATTGCAGTATGATCTTTATTACATCAAAAACATGGGGTTCTTTCTGGACCTGGCCATCATGCTCAAGACCGTGCGTATCGTCCTGTTTGGCCGGGGCAGGTAAATTCCCATGGAAACCGGAGAAAATTATTTATGTCTGTAGAGGATTATCATAAGCACTATCAAGGGAAAACCATCCTGGTCACCGGCGGAGCCGGGGCCATCGGCAGTAATCTAACCCGGGCTCTGGGCGAGTTGGGCGCCAAGCTGATCGTTGTGCTGGATGACCTGTCTTCGGCGGTGCGCTGGAATGTGCCGAGCCTTCCCAATGTTTTGTTTGTGGAAGGCAGCATCCTCGATGAGGTGGAGCTTAAGAGGGTCTTTTTCGAGGGGCCGGATCTCGTCTTCCACCTGGCGGCCCTCTTTGCCAACCAGAATTCCATCGATCACCCGGAAACGGACCTTCTGGTGAACGGCCTGGGCACGCTGAAACTGGCCCAATATTCCCGCCTGGCCGGGGTAAAACGCTTTGTCTATGCCTCCTCGGGCTGCTCCATTTACGGCAGCAATGCCCCCCTGCCCCTCACCGAAGAATTTATGTCCCTGCACCTCAGCTCCCCCTATCAAATTACCAAGATGCTGGGGGAGCTCTACTGCAACTTTTTCCAGCACCATTACGAGCTGCGCACGGTCAAGGCCCGGTTCTTCAATTCCTACGGGCCGGGGGAGTTGCCCGGCCAGTACCGCAACGTCATCCCCAACTTCATCTACTGGGCCATGCGGGGCGAACCCCTGCCTATCACCGGCACCGGCGAGGAGACCCGGGATTTCACCTATGTGGGGGATATCGTGGACGGGCTGCTCCGGGCCGGCTATTTCGAGGCCGCGGTGGGCCAGGAATTTAACTTAGCCTCCGGGGCCGAGACCCGTATCGTGGACCTGGCTAACATGATCAACGAACAGGTAGGCAACAAGGCAGGAATAAAGTTTGCAGAACGCCGCAAATGGGACACCAAATCGCGCCTGTTGGCCTCGGTGGACCGGGCCCGGCAATTGATCGGCTACAAACCAGGCACTCACTTCGAGGAGGGTCTGAAAAATACCGTTGCCTGGTTCCGGGACAACTGGGACAGCATTGAATCGGCCGCCCGCTTCGGGCCGGGGATGTCATCGGCGGTGAGGAATGTTGCGTCAAAGAGGTGAACTTTAACTTTTGAGGCTACACAAAAACTTTGAAAAAGATATTGGTTATCTTCGGCACCCGGCCCGAGGCCATCAAGATGGCCCCGGTGGTGTTGCGTTTGAAAGAATCGGATAGCTTTGCCGTCAAAGTGGCCGTCACCGCTCAGCACCGCCAGATGCTGGACCAGGTGCTGGGCCTCTTCGGAATTGTCCCGGACTATGACCTCGACTTGATGAGCCCGGACCAGGACCTCTTCGACATCACTATCCGGGCTCTGGAGGGGCTCAAGGAGGTGCTGCGCCGGGAGAGGCCGGACCTGGTTCTGGTGCACGGTGACACCACCACCACCTTTGCCGCCGCCCTGGCGGCTTATTATTTTCGTATTCTGGTGGGTCACGTGGAGGCCGGGCTGCGCACCCGGGACAAATACCAGCCCTATCCTGAAGAACTGAACCGGCGCCTGACCGGCGCCCTGGCCGATTATCATTTTGCTCCCACCGATTTGGCCCGGGACAATCTCCTGGCCGAAGGCGTGTCGGCTGAAAACATTTGGGTTACCGGCAACACGGTGATTGACGCCCTGCAGATAGTGGCCGCCCAAGTTGCCAAAGAAAAAGATTTATGGCAACAATATTTCTCCGATCGCCATGGGATATCCCTGGATGGTAAGCGCATCATCCTGGTGACCGGCCATCGCCGGGAAAACTTTGGCCCGGGATTTGAAAATATCTGCCTGGCCCTGCGTGACCTGGTAGAACATTACCCCGACGTGCATCTCATATATCCGGTTCACCTCAACCCCAATGTGCAACAACCGGTTTACCGGATCCTGGCGCAGGTTTCCGGCCAGGTCGAAGACAAGCTCGGGGTTGCTTTGGTGCGGGCGGCCGGGGGTGGTCGCCTGTCACTTTTGCCGCCCCTGGATTACGCGCCCTTCGTTTTCTTGATGCACCAGAGCTTTCTGGTTCTGACCGACTCCGGCGGCATCCAGGAAGAGGCCCCCGCCTTGGGGAAGCCTGTCCTGGTCATGCGGGAGGTCACCGAACGCCCGGAAGGGGTCTGGGCCGGGACCGTAAAACTGGTAGGCACCAGCAGGGAAAAAATAGTTCGGGCGGCACAAGAAATTTTGGATAATCCTGATTGCTACCAAGCCATGGCTCAGGCGAAAAACCCTTATGGCGACGGTCAAGCTGCGGAAAATATTTTGGCAATCTTAAATCAGCACTTTGAGGTGAAACAAGGCTAAATGTGAATGGAAAAGCAATATGGTACCAGTAGTGGCCATTCAAAATGGACCCACCTGTTTTAATGCAATACTGACAGGATAAGCCAGCCGCAGGCCGGGGCAAGCGACCGAGAGCCGGCGGCACCCCACAGATGCGGGCGGCCCTGGGCTCGCCCTGCCTATCACTCAAGAAGTTTCTTCCGGCCAAGGCTGGCGTTATCGGCATCAGGCTGTTGGCCACCCGAAAAGGAGCCATGGCAGATCATCCTCTTTTTTTTACTCATGCTCTCCCTGAACCGGAAGCTTTTGCCGTTCATGGTCAGGATGTGGGCATGATGGGTCAGGCGGTCCAGCAGGGCCCCGGTCAGCTGCTTCTCGGGAATCGCTTTATTCTACACGAACCTGAGGAACATTTTTAACGATTGGGGAACTTGGCTCAAAGATTAGGAGTGTATAGTGTCCCCGGTTTTTCAAGACGAAAATAGGCAGCTTTTGGGGTAACCTCCATTAATATGGGCGAGGCCTTCCTCAACCTCGCCCTGATTGCCCACCATCAGCCATATAAATTCTCGATCCACCTCACCGCTTCCACATCGCTGACCTTCCCGAGATACCTTTGGGTGGTGGAGAGATTGGCGTGCCTTAGAATGACCTTGCTGACGATCTCTACGGGCACCCCGGATCTCGAGGCATCAATTGCAATTATATCTGTAAGTTATGATTAGTTCTATCTTTTGCTGAGGCATAATTCAGGATTACTTTTTCAGCAGAATTTGTGCTACCATGCCATCGATGAGAGGAGTCGGCGTAAGGAATGGCATCTTTGGGGGATTCTCATCGAAGCAGAGAAGTTCCCAAAACCATTTTTGACTGCGGTGCCCTGGATGCCGTATAATCTCAGACTAAAAAATCTCTAAACATCATTAAATATCATTTCGCTATTACTTGGCCCAAGAGATGAGTCAGTGTCAATGGAATTGAGAGAATTTATGTATATTAAAAATATTCGACTACTTGTTTGTCATCCAAAGATGAAAATGTTCTATATTATTTTATTAGCTTCATACTCTATTTTGTTAATTTTAAGCCACTTCGGCAATCCGGTGGGAAATTATGACGAAAGTTTCCAAATGGTGGGGAGTATGCTTGTTCAAACTGGAAGTGTCCCTTACAAGGATTTTTGGGCATTTTATACTCCTCTCAATTATTATATGAATGCCACCGCATTTTATATACTTGGCCAATCCGTCATATCAGCACGGCTTATTCAAGGAATATTCTATCTATTGGTTATAGTTTTTTTGTTAAGGTATTTTTTTCAACGTATTAAATTTTCAGCTACATTCGCAGCATTAATTGGGTTCTTAGGAGTTATTATAATAGGTAAAACATTTACCCTTGTGTGTTGGAACTCATTTGCATTAGGCTTCCTTGGAATTCTAATGTATTTACAAAGCGCAATATCCTCTCATAAACGGAGAATGGCGTTAATGCTAATCTCTGGTTTTCTAATCGCACTATCGGTTTTTTCAAAGCTAAATTTCGGGGTTTACTTTGCCTTTGGTGTTGCCGCAGATATGATCCGGCAAATAGTACTTTCAAGAAATGGTACAAAGGTAAAGAGAGATACCACCCGAAGATTTCTGCGAGACAGCTTTTGTTTTATTTTGCCTTTTGTACTCTGTAGTATATTTTTTGTGATTTCATACAGAATGTGCCTTTCAGAAGCACTGTATCAGATACTTATATATCCAGCTACAATAGTAAAGGACCATCGTATTATTTCATTTAAATTTTATTTACATTTCAGATACATAATAGCAGCACTTATGCCACTGATATGGATAGGCATCCGTTCTAATTTTATAAGTTGTAACAATATTTCACAAATTACAGCAATATGGGTTTTAGTAATTTTATTGTTGTTATTGATTTTTATCGGAATTGGCGTATTTATCCCAAGCAAGTGGCCCACATTAGCGCTAATAATTCCGTTGGCCACGTTTGTATCCGGATGTTTGGCGAATGACTTGGATCGGACAGAATTCATTGCCTTAATGACTTATTCATTATTTCTGCATTATCTTTTTACTCGTGCAGATGATATGCATTTCGTAGTTCTTATGCCAATTACAACTTTACTTTTACCAAACGTAGTCGATAAGTGGCAGAAATATTCTGACAATAAGGGCATAGTGCCAATGATAAACATACGATTGGCAGTCCTGATTATGGTTATTGTGCTTCATTGGAATCTGAGTTATCGGCAATTTTCAGTTGATTTCGAGCGTTTCTTGCCTCATCCTCTGAATACTATAGCGGGGATAAAATTGCTGACAACCGATAGGGATCTCTTGAAATATGGCGACTCGAAATTTCTGATGACAACCCTTGCACCTCTTGATCATGCAATATCTCGACTCTATTCAGATGAGAACGAGTTGAAAGCAGCACGTTTTGTTTATAACCAAACAACTGAAAATGAAGCAGTATATATTGGTGAACAGGATCACAGCCGCTCATACGCAAATAATATAAGAATTTACTGGATTCTTGGTCGTAAAATAGGAGTTAAACATTATCTTTTAGAGCCAAGTCTAACTACCGAAGACTTTATTCAAAAAGAAATGATTAAAAATATTCAGAATAATGGGATACACTGGATTATTCTTACAGAAAATAGTGTGGGAGATAAGGATTTTCAAAAACGAGGATATTCAGGTTCAAACAGGCTGGATCGTTTCATCAAAAATGAGTTCTATGTTGTTCGCGTGTTTGGCAATTATTCTGTTCTGTGCCGTCATGATGCGCAAACTTATAATTATGGTTCAGTATATTTTTAATGGAAATCTTTACATTGTAAGAGACGTGAGCCGGTAAAGAATCGATTTATATTCATAGGTGAAGAAATTTTGAAAGCTTAAAGTGGAGGGAATAACCTCGCTATTTCTAACGGAATCAGGTCGTTCCGGGTTTTCGGATGGTAGGTAGGTGTGTATAAAGAGTTCCCGAGTAATAACGGCCGCTCAGAACGATGATCCTTGTAGCGTGAATTCCGGTATGGAGGTGTGATGAGCGACAATTAAACCTCCCGAAGAGAAAAAATAATTGACGCTGATCAGAGGTGAAAGAACCATGTATTCGATAAGCCTGGCATTTCCTGTTTACGGTGACGAACTTACCGTCCGTCCGTTGACGGAAAAAGCTATCGACCTGTTCAGCCGTCTTGGCTGCGAATATGAAATCGTCATCGTGGATGACGGTTCGCCGGATCGATCCGGTGAAATCGCTGACGAACTTGCCCGGGAATATGAATGCGTCAAAGTTATTCATCATCCCGGCAACAAAGGGTATGGTGCTGCTTTGCGTAGCGGTCTGTCAGCCTGCACCAAAGATATTATCTGTCTCACGGACGGGGATGACCAATATGATGTCTATGATCTACCTAAACTTTTGAAGCTCATTGATTACTATCCCCTGGTCATCACTTTTCGCTACAAGAAAATTTATTCGACTACACGTATGTTTATTTCATGGTCATATAATTGTGTGCTGCGTTTTCTGTTTCGGACGCACTTTCGGGATATTTCCACCGGGTTGCGGATTATGAAACGCAGTCTGCTTGACGATATCTCCTTGGAAACCAACAGTCCGTTTATTGGAGCCGAACTGGCCATCAAAACCATGCTCAAGGGATACCCAGTTGGCGAGGTGGGAATCCAGACTTTCCCCCGGGTTCTCGGGAAAGGTGCCTCCACCTCGATGAAAAATATCATAGCTACAATCAAGGATATGATGCATATTCACGGCAAGATTTTTTCACAGGGCTATGACCTGCCGTCCAATGGCGAACGCCAGGAGAAGAAATAAATTTATGTTGATTGAGCGGTTATACCGTGCTCGTTTTTCCGACCGCGCGGTGGCGACCAAGGAGAGAGTCTGGCAGGTGCTTTGTGCTAATTTTTTTCAGCGCTATGTCAAAAAGACGGATACCGTCCTGGAAATCGCCTGCGGATATGGGGAATTTATCCGTCACATCAGGGCGGGGAAAAAGATCGCAATCGATATCAACCCAGATTCCAGAAAATTTGTTCCGCCGGACGTCGAGTTTCATCTTGGGGACGCCACAGATTTGAGTTTTATCTCCGATAGCAGTGTTGATGTCTGTTTTGCAAGCAATTTTTTTGAACATTTAACCTCAAAGGACGTGCTGGATGCCTTATTGGCCGATGTATACCGCGTATTGCGTCCGGGGGGAATGCTCATGGCTATGCAGCCTAATATTAAATACGCCCCCGGTGATTACTGGGATTTTTATGACCACTACCTTCCTCTTTCGCATCTTTCCTGTGAGGAAGCTTTTCGCAAGTGCGGCCTCGAGGTTACTGATCTAATCGGACGGTTCATGCCGTTCTCTACCTGCTCTGCTCTGCCGCAGCATCCTTTTCTCGTGAGGCTTTATCTGGCGTTTCCGATAGCGTGGCGCATCCTGGGAAGGCAATTTTTTATAGTGGGGCAGAAACCCTCATAGTCTGCGGGTCCACATTATAGCAGGAGGAGAGAGAATCCGTGCGGAAAGATCCTGTCATAAAAAGACATTTTATTTCTTTTGACGGCGGAGTGCGGCAGGATGCCTTCTGCCAAAGACCAGACCGCTATCACACAGTGGAGCGCATCTCCGGTTCTACGCCGACCATTGCCCGCGGCGGGGGCTACTCTTATAGTGCAGCTTCTTTCAGTGAGGAAAGTTTGGTCGTGGACATGCGTTGTTTCAACCGAATCCTGGCTTTTGATCCTCAGACCGGAATAGTAGAAGTCGAGGCAGGGATGACAGTCGCTTCACTGCTGGAATTCGTCGCTCCACGTGGATTCTGGTTACCGCTTTTCCCCGGTTATCCGGAGATAACCATCGGCGGCTGCATCGGGGCCAATGTGCACGGAAAAAATCCGTATCGGCACGGTGCATTCGCGCAAAGGGTCGTGGATATAACCTTGTACCATCCCGCATACGGAACCCGCCGCATTTGCCATGACACTGAGGGCGAAATTTTTGAACTAACCTGTGGCGGATACGGACTTACGGGTGTGATTCTTTCCGCGTCCCTCCGGTTGCAACCTCTTACAGGTGTCCAGGCCGTCACTATGCAAACTCCGGTGCGGAATCTGGCCGAGGGGCTTGAAGCTACGCGGCAGGCGTCAAGGAAACATGAGTTTGCCTACTCGTTTCATGAAATATCTCCCTTTCCTAAAACCTTCGGCCGGGGATGCGTCAACGGTTCCGATATTCTGAGCGGATCGGTTCTCTCGGGAAAAATCATACCGAAATATTCCCCCATTACCCCGGAAAGCAGGGCATTATTTCCATATTCCGTCTGGGGCGGGGGGCGTACCAAGGCCATAGAGCAGGTTTACTGGCTGCTGGAGGCATCTTGCAGGAGGATTAAAAAAGAAAATCTCTTTCGGTTCGTTTTTCCTTTTGCGGCTAACCGAAAGTATTTTATTTTCTATGGAAGAACTGGTCTGGCGGAGTATCAAGTCATCATCCCTGACGAAAAGGCGGAAAAGTTCCTGAGTGAGGCGGAAAAAATCATTTTAGACAACCGCATGGAGGGGGTCATGGGGTCCATGAAACTTTTCAGGGGACGCCAGCAGCTTCTTCGCTACGAGAAGGACGGCCTGTGTGTAACGTTCGATTTTGCTCGCACCGAAGGGACCCTGAACAGCCTTCCTCTGCTTGACCGGTTGGTCATGGATATAGGCGGATTGCCAAATCTAATCAAAGATTCGAGGATTCCACGGGAAGTGGTCGCCGCCTGCTATCCTGAACTGGGGAACACCCGTGATGCCTTGCGAAACTATGATCCCGACCGGTTGTTCCGGTCTGAACTATCGAAGAGGCTCGGCTTATGAATAGTATGATTGTTGGTGCATCGGCCGGGCTCGGACGAGCCTTGTCCAATGAGTTGGCTGCGAATGGGTATAGTCTTGTGCTAGTGGCTTCTGGCAAACGGGATATAGAAGCCGTGGCTGCTGATCTGCGGCTACGCCACGGCGTTACTGTACGCACGGTGGCAGCGGATGTCATGGACGGGGACGCATATCTGGAGCGGATTACTGAAGTTTCGGATGAATTGGGTGGTGTGGAAGGGCTGTTTTTCCCTATCGGAGCCGTGGCGGATGCTGATGTGCCGGGGGCGAAGATTGCCACGATACGACGGCTCATGCGTATCAACTTGTTGTCCGTGGTGGAGACTGTTACACATTTTTGGCCCCGCCTTGAAGAGCGGGAGAAGGCGGTTGTTGTTGGATTCGGTAGCATTGCCGCTTCTCGCGGCAGAAGAAACAATGCGGCGTATTCAGCGGCAAAGCGGGGGCTGGCCAGCTATTTTGAAAGCCTGAGGCAGGCTGCCGTAGGTACCAGCATTCGAGTCCAGTTCTATGTGCCTGGCTATCTGGATACCAGTCTGGCATTCGGGGCCAAGACCTTTTTGCTGCCGCCATCCAGTCCCAGAGCGCTCGCCAGAAAAGTTGTTCGCCATTTGTCAAAAGACATCGGCACGTCATATTTCCCTATATACTGGCGGCCAATCTGCGAAGCCTTGCGTTTCGTGCCTTGGTCTTTGTTTAAAAAATTGGATTTATAGATGCGGCAGGTATTGTTCAGGCGTCCTGCCTTTCCCTACGCTTCTTGAGGGCGGCGAGGCTAAGTGTGATGGACTACAATTAAAACTCCCGGTCGTATTTTAATGAATATAGAATCGATCCCCTTTGGGACATCTTTACTCGTTTTAAAACTTAAAGGACTGTCCCCAGTGTCAAAAGTATGACCTTTGCCGACTTTAAGCAGGCGCCTTTGCGCAATCTTAAACCATTAATCCTCCTTCTGCTGATTGGAGGGATGATTCTGACAGCGTGGTCCTTACAATTACAAGAATACCTGGAAAAGGAGCGTCTCCGTCAGTTAGTGGGCGCCTATGGGATATGGGGACCGGTCATCTACCTAGGCCTCTGGCTCCTGGCTGCCGGCATGTATATGCCGGTAACCCCTCTGGTTTTGGCCGGGGGTGTGTTATTCGGTTATTTTTGGGGGGAGATTTATGTCCTCATTGGTGCCACCGCTGGTGCTAGCCTTACCTTTCTGATTTCGCGCTATTTGGCTCGCGATTGGGTGGCCGTCAAGCTTGCCGGCACCAGGCTCATGACCCTGGACGAGCAGGTGGCCCGGCAAGGTTGGAAAATTGTCGCCTTATCCCGGGTTATCCCCATTCTCCCTTTTCCCCTGGTCAATTCTGCCTTCGGCCTTACCAGGATATCTCTGACGATCTTCGCAGTGGTCACCTTTGTCGGGTTGTTTCCCGTGACTATGCCTTATGTCTATTTTTCGGATAACCTGTTCGATCTACTCCAGGGAAAGTTGTCCTGGCAGGTAATACTGGGGGTCTTGCTGTTGGCTTTAGTTGCCATAACCCCGATAGTCTATAAAAATTTAAGGAAAGGCCGGTGACCTGCCCTCCAAAAACTGATCAACATCTTAAGTTAGGGTGGTGGATCGAAGTGAAGCAGGGAGATGAGCAGGAAATGGTGCACGCCAGAAGATCAGAGGAAAGCTGCGAGAAGTGCCGGCCTTGGCCCAGAGGCAGTTAGAGGCCAGGTCTGCCGGACATTAGGTGTTGGCGAGCAGACCTTCCCTCGTTGCGGCCACGAGTATGGTGGATTAACAAAAGAGCACGGGAAATCGTTTAAGCATTTCTATGACTATCTGCTGAGGCTGTCGAAAAAGGTAATAGCCGGGCTTAGTTCCATCCTAATTCCGTCTTCTTCAGTCCACCCAAAATAATTTATAACCAATAATAATCTTTAGCAAAAATCTATTCTATGCTATCCTTAGCCAACAATTTATCTTGGGCGGATAAGCCATGGCCAGATATATGACCTAAGACTACCGACAAAGGGTTCTGTTATCGGTTTTTCTGGTAGATCAGTTGATGCCTGGTACCTTTGATGCATTCACAAAACCCTCATAATTTGCCATATGGTTTAAAATTAAATTGATAGAATAGCCTCGGTAATCTCCTCTTCCCGAAAGCTCAAGTAGCTCACGGTTGAATTTATAGACTTGTGGCCTAAGGCTCTTTGGACCTTGATTAAATCATGACCAAGGCGCTCATAGATTCGGTCTGCAAAGGTTTTTCGCATCGAATGGGTTCCCAGCTTACCCATCAATCCATTGGCTTCATAGACTGCCGTCAAAACTCGAAATGCCTGGACTCGGGTAATAGCGCGCTGACCTTTGCGTGATTTGAATAATGGGCTACTGGGATCGGTGTTCCCTGCTTTCTCCAATTCCTTGATCCAGACGCTCAAAGCGACTTTGGCGTCTTGGTGCAGAGGGATAGCCCGTCCCTCCACCTTTTTCTTCATATTTTTCCGCTCCACATATACCACGTCGGCCAGCCGCCCATACTGAAAAACATCGCCGACCTTCAGACTCAATAATTCGGAAATACGGAATGTGTCAATGATTTTGAGACACCCCGGACCAGAAATTACTGTAGCAAGTGTTCGGTCTGAACCTCCTTTGGGGGTGGATTGATCCA
>Ga0172375_10005942_pt1 | contig 17332 bp, 22 predicted proteins | sample LakKiv1m_FD_114537 | JGI IMG/M metagenome (GOLD analysis project Ga0172375, IMG submission 114537) | Freshwater microbial communities from Kabuno Bay, South-Kivu, Congo - kab_092012_11.1m | ecosystem: Environmental > Aquatic > Freshwater > Lake | place: Democratic Republic of the Congo...
CAGGAATAATAACAGAAAAGGACATAACAAAAAATGCGCCAAACTTAACCAAGCGGGTTTCAAGTGTTATGTTCAAAAGTATTGTAACAGTTGACCACGAAGAAGAGCTTGATCATGCTGCATTCTTAATGTCCAAGAATAAAATAAAACACCTGCCTGTTGTAAAAGAAGAAAAATTAGTTGGAGTCATAACAGCTACTGATTTAATTGATAATGTAGAAGATTTGGATGATGATTTCTTTTTTGATTAGTGTCTTAACCAGCCAACTTCATAGTGAGAAACCGTGTTTTCTGCATCAACAACACAAATCATAAGCTTCTTATTTGTAGAATGTGCAATCCTGCTCTTTGCAGCAAATTCGTCCCATTTCAAAGCCTGATTTTCTGAAACACAATAAGCAAGCCACCTTGCGTGCTGCTTGTTTATATCAGCACCTTTCTCATATACTCTAAAATCTGCTCCAAGTTTTAAAGCTGTTTTTACAATATAGCCTTTTTTTCTTAGTGCTTCAAAAACAGGATATTTAATATTAAAACTTTTATCAATCCTAATAAATTTTCTTTCAATTTCATCTCTTGTAAGTTTTTTCTCTCCAGAAAAAATATTCAGCTTATTTATTTCAGCAAGATAAAAAGCTTCAAAAATAGAGTAGATTACCTTTTCTCCAAGTCTTTCCCCAAAATTTGATGAACTTAGGAGACTAAAAGCAGAGCTAGAATTACTTGATACAATGTTTCCATTAAGCTTTGCTTTTATTTTTTCCATTTTTTATTCTAATCTTCTTCTATTCTTACTATTTTAATGTTTTTTTATATTATAAAGCTTTAGAAGATAATTATTTACAATGCTCAAACATCTTTTTTGATTCTTATGCGTGAGAAGTTTGATTGCGCTATTAAACTCTAGCCATTTCCAGTCAGAATGCTCTTTTTTATCAAGTTTTACTTTTGTTTTTCCTGGCTTATCATCAACTAGACCTGAAAATAACTGATATTTTTGTCCCATAAATCCAGGCCTATCCTTAAAGAGTTTATGATATTTGTATTTACCCTTTATCCTGAATTTAATTATTTTTTTTGGTTTTAATCCTGATTCTTCAAAAATTTCTCTTTTTACTGCCTTTATTATATCCTCGCCTTGCTCAATTCCGCCTTTTGTAAACTCCCAGCCAATCCAGTGTTTCCTTCTTTTCAATAGCAGATAAAATATTTTTCCATATTGTTTTTTGTAGACAACTACAAAAACAGCGGGTCTGTATTTTTTTTCTTTCCAAGCGATTAGAGAATCGTATTTCTTCTTATTTCCAAAGGGATTATCTTTGCTTAGTTGAGAAGCTCGTAAATAAATTCTTACCAAGTTATCAAAACTCACTAATTTTAATTTTAGACCATTTATAACTATTGAATTTATCTTTATTGGTAAAGTTTGATGAAAACTTAAGATTTCATCAAGTTCTATCTTTAAACCATTATGAAAAACTTGAATCATCCTATACTTTGGAAAATATTTGTAATCAATATTGTTTTCTCTTAAAATTTCTACTATTTTCTTTGAAGAATTCTTGGGCGTTAAAAAATCAATATCATTTACATAAGAGTTCTTATCTCTAGTATAGATGAAAAATGCTAAGCTTCCATAGACTATTAACTTTATCCCCTTACTTTCAAGTAATTTTGTTATAGTTTTTGCAAATTCTATTAGTTTTAAGAATTTCCCCTTATTTTTAGGATAAGTTTTCATATTTCATTTATCATCTAATAATTTTTCCAGTTTATATATGGTTCTTTTTACAATTTCATGCTCGCCTTTATTATGCTTGAATCTTATTCTAGTTGTATAAAAAATAAGAGTTAGTAATCTACCATAATCTTTAGTGTAAAACTTCATTGAAGCTATAGATTCATAACCTTTTTTGAAAATTGCTCGTTGCTTTTCTTTTTTGAACCATGCTGCAAAGGCTTTTGCTATGCCCATACCTTTTTTTGTTGGCCTTATTGCTTCTATATCAACAAAATAGGCCCTACCCTTTGGATCTATTATAAAATTATCATTAGTAACATCACCAGCATCATAGGAAATATTAAATTTTACAGTTTTATTAAGCCCATTATATTCCTGAAGTATTTTTTTATATAATTCTTTTGAAATTATTCTTTTATCATAAATTTCTTTTAGTTTTTCAAGAAAGCTTAGAGCTTTCTGCTTGCTGTGTTTCGCTTTTATTTGATTTATCAGTGCGCAAATCTTGCCTATTTGATAAATTACTTGCGGTTCTTCTTTTTCCTTGCCTCTTCTGCCTTCTATAAATTCAAATAAAACATATTTTCCTTTAAGCTCAAGGAGTTTTGGGAATATTTTATATTTTTTGAGCTTATCATAATAAAGCTTGTATTTTCTTGCAGTCTTTGCATCTTTACAGATTCTCAAAAGATATTTTTTTCCATCAAGTTTTGCTCGGTGAGCCTCGCCAGTTGAACCTATTCCATGAGATTCAAGCATAGACTTTAATTTTCCTCTTTTAAGAATCTCTTGAATAATGCCCGGATTATTTATTTTCATTTTCAAATAGAAAGAATTTTTTAACTAGACTCAACAATTTTTCCTTAGCTTTTGTTCTTATTCTTAAAACATTTTCTTTAGAAAAACAAACCAACTCCACATCAAATTTTTTATTTCTCAATTCAAAAATATTTTCTTTATCATCTAAAAAGTTCTTAACATAATAGGGTCTTTCTTCTCCACCGTTAAAAGCCGTATATCTCATGAAAAACTCTTCTGAAATCTTATCTTCTTCAAAACCCAATTCAATCATAAATGGCTTAAGAACCTCCGAGTTTAGATTGCCTTTCTTAAAGGAGTATCTAAATAAATAACCATCATTTCCAAGACCTGAAATTATCGCTTTCTTAAATTTTTCATTCGTTTTCATTTTTATATCTCTCTTTCAAGCTTATCAACATGTTTAATTATATCTCGAGCTATGTCTCTAATCTCAGTTTTATGTTTATGGTCTGTATCGCGAATATTCCAATGAATCAAATTTCCCTTGAACTGAGATTTATCAAAGAGCTTTGGAGAGACATCATCAGCCGTAATAACTAGTATATCAGCCCAGTTAAGCAGTTTTCTTGATATGCCTCTTGGCTTACCTTTAATCTCAATATTAAATTCTCTTTTTAAAAGAGTCTTTGTTTCTTCTCTTAAGGCCGGATTTCCAGGAATTATTCCCGCGCTTCTTATGTGCACATTTAATTTAGTATTTATCTTTTTCATATGTGCTTCAGCAATCTTGCTTCGAAATCTATTTGCCTTGCATACAAATAATATGTTTGTCATCTCAACTCCCTTATCAAATCAATGCTTGCTTGTTTAAATCCTAATTTTTGCCAGACTGTCAAAGCCAGTTTATTATTTATCTCTACAGAACCAGAAACATACTTTAAATTATGTTTTTTAAAATAATTTAATGCAAAATCTAACATTTTTGTAGCTATTCCTTTACCTCTATGTGCTTTGTCAACCGCAGTTTCTTCTAAAAAACCATATTTTCTTACTTTAAATCCTAGAGGATTAGTTTTTATTGTGAATAATATAAAACCAAGAATTCTACTCTCTTCTTCAGCGACATATAAATTGTAATCTTTATCTCTTATCAAAGCAAGCGTATCTTTCAAACAATTATCAAAGTTTATAGAAAAGTCGATTTGATGAATTGGATTTATCTTACCCTGAAATTTCCAAAATTGTAAATATAATTTTGCAACCTGATTTGCATCACTCTTTCTTGCTCTTCGTATTTTCATTTTCACCCCTTTTAAGCCCTAATTAGCTTGTTTTTGCTGTTTTTTAGTTAGTTTTTGCGAGTTTTCCCTCGTAATTCACAAGCTTTATATAGTAAATATTGCATACATTTAAATATATTCGCCTTTTATTATTCCTATCACTTACAAGAGGGTAACATGAAGTATACAATTCTATTTGGAGGTAAAGCAGGCCAGGGGCCAAATATGCTTTCTGAGGTTGTTTCAGAAGGTCTAATTAATAGGGGCTACTATGTCTTTTATTCAAGAGATTATCAGTCCTTAATAAGGGGCGGTCATAATTTTAATACATTAACCTTTTCAGATAAGCCTGTTCACAGCAATAACTCTGAAATCAATATTCTTGTCTGCCTAGATGATAATACAGAAAGAGTACACAAGTCAGGATTAAATAAAAAGGCACTTATTCTAAAAGGAGAAAAGACTAATGCTTATTTTGCTGGTGTTCTATTCAAGCTTCTTGGTTTAGATTTCAGAGATTTAGAGCACAATTTTAGGAACATAAAGAATTTTGATTCAAATATTAGGGAAGCCAGATTAGGTTTCAATGATGAGAAACGAAATTTGGGGCTAACAAAGATTAATTCAGGAGCAAGCAGTAAATTCATGAATGGAAATCAGGCCATAGCAAAGGGCGCAATTGCTTCTGGTTTAAATTTCTATTATTCTTACCCAATGACTCCTGCTACACCCCTAATGATGGAGCTAGGACAACTAGAATTAGATAAATCAAATAAGCACAGGGCAATTGAAATGGAAAGTGAAATCTCAGTAATAAATACTGCTCTGGGTTCTAGTCTAGTAGGTTCAAAATCAATGGTAGGCACTTCTGGCGGAGGATTTGATTTAATGACAGAGTCTTTAAGTTTATCAGGAATGGCAGAAATTCCAATTGTCATTTACTTATCTCAAAGACCAGGCCCGAGTACTGGAGTTGCAACCTATACAAGCCAGGCAGATTTAAACCTGGCAAGATTTTCAGGCCATGGTGAGTTTTCTCGAGTAGTTATTGCTCCAGGAGATATAAAAGAATCAGCTGAAAAAACCAGTGAGTGTTTCTATTTAAGCCAGAAATTTAGAATTCCATGTATTCTTATTGGAGACAAACATTTAGGAGAGAGCAAGGGAACTTTTGAAGGAGATTTTAAAATAATTGAATCACCAAAATCAATTACAAAACCCGAGAGATTCAATAGCTACGAGTCTGATAAAAATCAAAATATGATTGCAACAGAAGACGCAAAAGTAATAGCCAAGAATGCAGAATATAGATTAAAGAAACATGAAGAAATAGGAAGAGAAGCCCAAGTGTTTGAGCAGCATAAGGTTTATGGAAATAAAAATTCAAAAAATATAATCTTATCCTGGGGCTCTACAAAAGGAGCTATTTTAGATGCAATAGATGATTTTAATTTAGACATTAAATTCATACAAGTTCTCTACATTGAACCATTTTCAACCAAGATTAAAGAAGAACTAAAAAATTCAAAGAAAATTCTTGTAGCAGAAAATAATTCAACTTCTCAACTTTCAAAACTCATGGCAGAAAAAACAAACATAATAATCGAAGATAAAAATAAAATTCTAAAATATGATGGCAGGCCCTTCTTTTCAGATGAGATTGCTCAAGAAATTCTTCGGAGGTTAAAATGAAACTTACAAAACAGGATAAGAGATTAATAGAAAAAGCTAAAGAAATAATTGTAAAATCAAGACCCGTAAATCTTATTGATACGGGTGATGTTGGGAGTGCTTTAATAACTTCTAAGGGTAATATTTTTCGAGGAGTTTCTATGGGCTTCTGGTGTGGAATGGGTTCTTGTGGAGAGTATCAAGCAATAGGTAATATGATTTCAAATGGTGAAAAAGATATCAAAACAATTGTTGCGGTTTGGTATGACGAAAGAAATAAGAATTATGAAGTTATATCACCTTGTGGAAAATGTAGAGAAATGATTAAACAAGCATCTAAGAAAAATTGGGAAACAGAAGTAATTATTTCAAAATCAAAAAAAGTTAAATTAAAAGAGTTATTGCCTTATTCTTGGGGCGGGAATATTGAGAAAAAATGAAACAAAAAATAAATAAGAAGGAAAAAAACATGAAAAACAATAAAAAAGATAAAAAAGAAAAACCAGCAAACGTAAGAACTCAAGCTATTCCAACCTGGTGTCCAGGTTGCTTTAATTTTCAAATACTTGCAGGTTTTCAAAGATTTTTAGAAGAACAATTCAGACAAGGCAAGAAAAGAGAAGACTTTGCAATAGTTTCCGGTATTGGCTGTCATGGAAAAATGTTTGATTACATTGATTTGCCCGGTATAAATGCTCTTCATGGAAGAAGTATTCCAATTTCAATTGGAATGAAGATAGCAAACCCAAAACTTAATTTGTTTACTTTTGTTGGTGATGGGGATGCTTATGCAGAAGGCATGGAACACCTAGTTCATGTGGCAAGATACAATTCTAATTTTAAATTAATTGTTCATAATAATCAGGTTTTTGCTCTAACTGTTGCTGAGCCCAGTCCTGTTACAGAGCGTGGTTATAGAGATAAAACAACACCAAAAGGAGTTAAATTAAGACCCTTAAATCCAATTAAATTAATGCTTGGTGCTGGTGCGAGTTTTGTTGCAAGAGTTTGGGCTGACAGTCCCCAATTATTTGAGGTATTAAATGAAGCACAAAAGCACAGGGGTTTTGCGTTTATAGAAGTGTTACAACCATGTATAATATTTCATCCAGATAATGATTACAGACCAAAAATCTATAATCTCCAAAAATCAGGCCATGATAAAACAAATCATAAGTCAGCTATGGATAAAGCAGAAGAGTTTGATTATGACGGCATAAAAAACGCAACAAAAATTCCTGTTGGAATTTTCTATCAAAAAGAAAGAGAAACATTTGAAGAGATTGTTTAGAAAGTAATGTTAAGATGAAAAAATCTAGATTTGTAATAAGGCATGCTAAATTGGGTGATACTAATTCTATTTATGCTCTAGGATCTAAGTTTGATGAAAATCTTAAAGCTTCAAAAAGAAGAAATATGCACTTTCATGAAAAAAAAGAGTTTAAAGAATTCATAAAAAGTCCGAAATATAATATTTTACTTGTTGCCTTACTTGATAATAAAGTTGTTGGTTTTCTTTATGCAAAAATATTAAGTTATGGTTGGTGTTTACTAGATGATGTTGCTGTTGAAGCCAATTATCAACACGATGGAATAGGTTCTGAACTTCTCAAAGAGTTTTACAAAATACTAAAGCGAAGAAAAATAGATTATGTTCAGATACTTGAGGAAATTCATCATAAACAAACAAGAAAATTCTGGAAAGACAAAGGTTTTCGCGAGGAAAAAACTTTTGTTTGGGCAGATAAGGTGATAAAATAAGATGAAAAAAGAGGAAAAAAGCAAACACAAATATAAAGGGGAAAAGTATGTTGTTGCAGTTGAAAACTGTAACTCTTATAAAAATATAGAAGTAAAGCGAGCTCTGTTAAATTGTCTTAGGGAGATTGATTTTAGTTTTAGCAAGATAAAAAACGTTCTTATAAAACCCAACCTACTTTCTCCTGCTGGGCCAGATAAAGCAATAACTACTCACCCAACGGTTATAGAAGAACTATGTAAAATCCTAAAGGAAAAAGGAGTAAAGAAAATTTATATTGGAGACAGTTCTGCTTACAGTACAGACTCTGCTCTAAAAGTTTGTGGAATGAAACAACTTGAAAAATATCCTTATGTAAAAGTCATAAATTTTGAAGCAGAAGATAAGAGGTTTTTTAATTTTGGAAAGCAAATGACTAAAGTTCCTCTTCCAAAAATAGCATTTCAAGTTGATTTAGTAATAAATGTTGCAAAAATGAAGACTCATGGTTTAACCTTAGTTACTCTTTGTGGAAAAAATCTTTATGGCTGCATTCCCGGAAGCTTAAAAGAAAAATATCACGCTATTCTTCCATCTCCGAAAAGATTTGCAAGACTCATCCATAAAATAGATGAAACTATTAATCCTCAACTTAACATAATTGATGGAGTAACAGGAATAGAAAGCGAAGGTCCAGCTGCTTCTGGAAAAATAAAAAATAGCAAACTTATACTGGCTTCAAAGAGTATAGGAGCAATAGATATCGTTGGCTCTAGAATAATGGGCTTTAATCCAAAATCTATCTACATAAATAAACTTGTAAGAATAAAAGAAAAAAATATCGAGGTAAAGGGCTCTGCTAAAGATGTAAGGCTAAAATTCATCAGACCAAAAAGTGCAAATATAATCATCTTTCTTAGACTCTCAAGTCTTTTTCCAAAACCAAAAATAAAATTTGATTATAGCAAATGCACAAAGTGTGGAACCTGTGGAAAAAAATGCCCGGTTGGAGCAATAACTTATAATCCTTATCCTGTTTGGGACTCAAAAAAATGCATCCGTTGTTTATGTTGCATTGAAGTCTGCCCTGCAAAAGCCATAAGCCTTGAACAACCCTGGATTAGGCGGGCTCTTGAAGATATTGGTAAGAAGTTTATAAAATACTAAGGAATAATCTCGGGTCCAAAATATTTCTCATAAGAAAAATCACTTTCTTTGATAATTCCTTCTTTAATCATATTTCTTATTTCTGGCAATCTTGACTTGAGTTCATCAATGTAAAACTTGATAGTTTTACATATGAGTTTATTGCCCTCAGCAGGCCATAAACCTGCAGCATTCCAATATAAACATCGTCCACCACACAAATCCTTATAACGACAAGCTAAACAATCACCAGAAACATCGAATTTTTTTAGTTTACTTGGTTGAGAATCTAAATTTCCTGCTTTAAAATTTTCAATACAGTTCATTATGGGGCAAGCAACTATCTTGCCATTAGTAGAAATAGCATAACCTGAGTGACCTGCTCCACATCTTAATTTTGATGGCTCGCCTTTAAGCAGAGAATCTATAATCGCAACAAAAGGATATAACATGATAACTCGCTTATTGTTTTTCATGTCTGCTATCCAGAAATCAATAAGTTTTTTTATTGATTTATTATATTCATTTACAAATTTTGAAAAGCTCGATTTATTGTAATCAAACTTGTAAAAACCAGCATCAATCTGCCAATGAATACTTGTAAAATCCGATTTAATTAAATGAATAACTTGCTCGTAAAGATCAGGAAACTCGGGAGAAACAACCATTCTTGCAACTATCTCACCTTTATAACCTACTCGTCTTACTTTATTGATGTTATTCATAACCAAATCATATGTTCCTTGGCCTTTGTTATAGTCTGTTCTTTCTTTTGTTCCATCTAAAGAAACAAGAATTTTATCCATCTTTTTTAAATACTCTGTAGGAAGCTTATCAAGAAGTTTAGCATTAGTCTGCATTCTAAACTTAACTTTAGTATCCTTTAGTTCATCTATAATCTTCTTGATCTTTTCAATTTCAAGAAGAGGCTCGCCTCCATAAAAAATTAAAACAGGCTCACTATCCTTAAGAAGGAATGCTTTAAGTTTTTTATAATCAATATTTAGACTTGTTGGCTCGCTAAAGTCAAACTTAAATTTCTTATCAAGTTGGTTATCAAACTCTTTAAAACTCTTCTCATAGCAATATTTGCATTGCGAATTACATAATTCAGTCATTAATATGTGATAGTGCATAAAATTTATTAGAAAATTGGCTATAAAAGGCTTTATTTTACTACTTTATCAAAAATAATTGTTTTGGTTCAGAAGTTACTAGTATTGAATCATAAAATCTTATTATATTTTTGAATTTATTCTTAACTTCTTCCATTATTTCAAAATATTCTTCATAACTCTTAGTTTCAAACATAATCTCTAAATCCCATGCAGCAAAAGTAGTTATAATATTAATTGTATTCTTTAAATTCTTAACATAATCTATGAACTCCTTTTTCTTTTCTTCAGTTATGTTCTTGAAAAATACAAATGCCTTGCAAGTTACAAATCCAAGTTTGTGTGGGTTTAATAGGCATTTATAGCCACCTATTATTTTTTCTTTTTCCATAGCTTTTAGTCTATATCTAACTACATCTATTGAAAGTTTTGTTTCTTTAGAAATATCAACTATGCTCTTTCTAGAATCTGGGATAATAGAGTCTAGAATTTTTCTATCTTTCTCACCTAAATCTACTCGAGTTTCTTTTTCCCCAAAATTAAACTCAACTAAAGGCGAGTTATCTTGATACATCCATCTTCTATTGTATTGTAAATTTTCTCTACTAATAGAAAGTTCTTTTTCCTGTATAAAATCTCCAAACTTATGCATAATTTTATCTTGAATCACCATAAACTCTTCTAAACTCTTGGAAGTTGTTCCAAAAATTAAATCCCAACGGCCATTACAAGTGCCAAACCAGAAAACATCTTTATTATTTAACAAATAGTCTATTAACTTATCAAGATTTTCTTTAGAACAATCGCTTAATCTTAGATAAACTTTGTAAGCAGTTAAACCAAATCTATACAAGGGAGTTATAGTATGGAATCTTAGAATAACTTTTTCATCAACAAGTTTCTTTAATCTATAATGAACAACTTCCTTACTAGTCTTTAGCTTTTTAGCAAGTTCAGATAAGTTAGCTCTAGAGTTTTTATCCAACTCAAATAAAAGCTTCTTATCACGCAAATCCAAATTAAAGCTACTATTATCTTCCATATTTTAATATAATTGTAAATACTATATAAATATTACCTTTTTGTTAAATATAAAATAAGAAACTTTTATATAGCTTTTTTGTTACTATAAAGTAACTAATAAGTAGTAAAAAATAAAATGAAATATAAACAAGAATCAAGACGTTGGGGTTTTGTAAACCTGGGTAAAGCAAGAATAGGTATGACTCCAAATATATATGCAAGTAAACCCGCAAGGGTTGCCTATGAATTAGGATATCTAGCCAGAGCTAAAGCCAAAAATAATGAAGATCCAGTAATCGCAAGATATGAATCAAGAAGAGCTAAGCGAAATCTTCCTCTAGAACCTTTTAATGCCGGTTATAGAAACGCAAGAAGAAATCCATGGGAAGAACATAGATTTGGATATGCTTCAGATAGTAAAACTGAAATGCAAAGAGATCTTTTTGAAATAGATAACTTAATGGCTGAAAATCCTTCATATATTCCTAGTTGGGCTTGGCCAGAAGATGGTCAGGCAGGAGATTAAAATGACAAATGAAACAAATTCAGGATATGATATGAATGATACTCTTAGCTGGTATTCTCAGGTAGTCAGAGAACCAATCTTAAGAAGAGAGATTAAACCAATAAAAGATTTTCCTATCTTACAGACAGCTTATGCACAATTACATGATTTTGATGTTCTAAGAACACTTGGATTATTTCCAAGAAATGCAGTAGAAAGATCTATTTTAGATAAAATTAGTTGGCAAAAGCCATTGTGGTTTTCAAAGGCAAGCATAGAAACAGGAGTTCCAACTCAAACAAGAGATTTGAAAGAAGCAATTTCAAATACTGCAATTATTCCAGGGCACACAGGCTATTATTTAGACAAAGATGGAAAATTAAGAGCTTCTATAGATTTATATCAATTAGAAAGTTGGATTGCTCCTTTAGTTAGAAGAGCAGTTAATACAGAAGCACTTGCGCATGAATTTGCACATACTATACTAGCTCCTGCTCTTTACAGAGAACAAAAATTAAGATTGCCAAATGGGGGGGTTGTTGATGCGCATGATTTTCTAATGGATTTAGGAGCTGAAGCAGAACAATTAACTCCTGTTTCTCATTATGCAGGAGCCTATAGAGCTGGTGATGGAAAATACCTTGTTCATGAAGGAGATAAAACCATATCTATAAGTGAAGAGTTTGCTGAAACAATTGCGCAAATGGTTTTACCTTTTGCATTGCATAATAGGAAATGTCTTTCAAGAGAACAAAATCTTGCAAGTCGTTCAGAAATAGTAGCTGGGCTTGAATCTTTCTTAAATGCACAGGAGATAAGTTAAATTAATCAGTTTTAGTTAAAAAGCTCCACCAGGGCTTTTTAACTGAAATTACGTCTCCTGTTTCAGCATCAACTTGGGCTTTTAAAATCATCTTATTTTTGAATAAGAATAAAACTCTTGAATTCTCTTGTGTTGAAATCTCATAAGCGACTCTTGTTTGATTTCCAACTCCAACTTCTTTAAGCATAATGGTGCAATTATTACTCTCATTACATACTTTTAATCTTAGTCTTTCAATTGCTCTCTCAGAAGCAGTACCAGGCATTATCTTTATCTCTGATCTCTCACCATTTGAAAGCCAAGCATAAAGTGCTGTTCCATTTAACACTTGATCTGTTGTTAAATTTAATCCTGTTTTAGCATTAATCTTATCTGTTATAATCTGAAGTGTTTCATTGTCTATTTCGTCTATTGTAATATTTTCGCCATGTATTTTTAGCTTTAATTGTTGTTTTAATTGGGTTATATTGCCTTTTAGTGCCTGAATCTGTTCTTTTATCTGTGCTCTTACTTCTTTTCCATAGCTACAATTAGTTTCCCAGGGTCTTATGCACTCTTGCAAGCTAGCACACCAGCTATAACCCGCGCTTGGTTTACATCCATGACTATCAGAATCATTTCCAACAAGAGCACCAACACTATTTCCATTTCCATTGCCTCCTTGATTTCCCTGTTGTGCAGAAATAACTGCTAAAGCGAGTATAATTGAAACTAAAACAATTCCAAAAGTTAAAGCATTTAATCTCTTTTTCATATAAATTCTAAATAATTTATATTTAAAAATGTTTCGGGATCTACTTAGTCAAAAAATAGAAGTACGGCTCTTTAACATATCTAAATACCTGGAGTTTATAAATCTTACTAGTGTTACCGACGGAAAAGCATAGATTTATAAGCCCTACTAAATTCTAGAGCCTATGAGAAGTGAGATGAATTCTAAAATAAAGAACAAAAATATTATTGCTGTAAGAAATCTAAAAAAAGAATTTAAAGAACAGAAGCGCGGTTCTGGAATAAAAGAATCTTTCAAGTCTTTATTCAGAAGAAACTATGAATTAAAATCTGCTCTAAAAGGAGTTAATCTAAACATAAAAGAAGGAGAGGTTCTTGGTTTAATAGGTCCAAATGGAGCCGGAAAATCAACTCTAATAAAAATCATGACAGGAGTTTTACACCCAACTTCAGGAGAGACAGATATTCTTGGTTTTACTCCTTGGAAAGACAGAGTTAAGTATGTAAGTAATATTGGTGTTGTATTTGGCCAGAAAAGCCAGCTCTGGTGGGATATTCCTGCTTTAGATACTTTTGAACTTCATCGCGAGCTATACAATATTCCAAAAGATGAATTTATCAAAAGAAGAGACTATATGATTGAAAAACTAGGAATACAAGAAATAGTAAAGAAACAAGTAAGGCAATTATCACTAGGAGAAAGAATGCGTTGCGAAGTGGTTTTATCTTTATTGCATAATCCAAAAATAGTTTTCTTAGACGAGCCAACAATAGGTTTGGATATAATTGCAAAAGATAAGATTAGAGACTTCATTAGAGAGTTTAATGAAAAACAGAATACAACTTTCATAATAACAACCCATGACATGTCTGATATAGAGGAGTTATGTGAAAGAATTGTAATAATAAACCATGGGGGAATAGTTTATGACGGTCTATTAAAAGAAGTAAGAAATAAATTCGCACATAAAAAAATAATTGACTGTAAATTTTTAAAAAAAGTGAATGGTAAGGAATTAAAGATAAAAAACTGCAACATCATAGCAAAGAATGAGTACGAAGTTACATTCGAGTTAGATACTAAGAACTCAAAGATTCCTGATTTAATCTATTTCTTGATAAAGACATTTGGTGAAGATATAGACGACGTTGATATTCGTGATCCGCCAATTGAAGAAATAATCAAGTTAATCTATGGCTTGAAGGAAGAGTAATATGTCTAAATTCAGAGGGATGTTTAAAACAGCTGCAAAAGAGAATCTGGCATATAAGTTTGACATGATGCTTACTGTAATTCTAGCGCCAATCTCAATTATAATTTTTTATTTTCTATGGAAAGCAATATTTCTTAATAATGCAACAGGCATAATAGGCGGTTTAACTTTTGAACAAATAATTACTTATTATGTTTTAACATGGCTAATTGCAATATTAACATGGACAGACATAGGAGATATTATCTCGTATGATGTAAAAAATGGAAACATAACTAAAAATCTTATTCTTCCAATAAGCTATTTGACTCATTGCTTTGTCTATAATCTGGGCTCAAGATTTATATCTTTATTCGTAGAAGCTGCACCAATAGTAATTTTAAGTTTTATATTTTTCAATATACAAATAGAATTAGCTTCTCTTCCTTTTTTTATTCTTTCAACTATTCTTGCACTCTTACTTAACTTTCTTATGACTGCTGTTTTTGCCCTAAGTGCATTTTGGATGACCAATAATCGCGGAATATTAAAATTAAAAAGAGTCTTTGTTCATTTCTTGTCTGGGGCTGTTCTTCCACTTTCATTTTTTCCTTTAGCTTATCAAAAAATATCTTTTTACTTACCCTTTCAGTATCTAGAATACACTCCGATAGGCTTCTGGCTGGGATTATATGAAGGAAATCAGACATTTATAATGTTGGGAATGCAAGTAGTTTGGGTAATAATTTTCTATATCTTATGTTTACTAATCTGGAGGAGAGCCATAACTAAGGCTGTATCTGTTGGAATATGACAAGTTTAAAACAATTTTTTAGAGTATGTCGCACCAATATAGCACTCGCTTTTGAAGATGAAATGGCTTACAAGGCAGCATTCTTTATTCAAACTTTAAGTTTATTTTTGGGAGATTTAGTAGTTCCTATTGTAAGTACTTTGATTTACAGTGTAAGCGCAGGTATACCTGGTTGGAGTTTATATGAATTTATTTTATTCCAAGGAACTTTAATAATCGTAATAGGCTTATGGCACATGTTTTTTGCAGGATTATTAGGTGAAACTATTAATTCAGTTAAAGAAGGAACTTTTGATAAGGTTCTGTTAAAGCCTTTCTCAAGTTTAGCTTATGTAACTTCGAGGGGTTTTGACCTCGACGGTATTGGCGAGTTTTTATCAGGAATAGCTATAGTTGTATTTGCAATGTTTAAACTAAAATTTGCTCTAATCTTGCTTATTCCTTACGTAATTGCAATTTTGCTTGGGGCTTTATTTGAATTCTCGCTCACAGTTATAGCTTCTTCATTTGCATTTATATTTGTAAAAACCTGGAGACTATATGAGTTCATAAGTGCACTTGAAAGATTTGGAAGATATCCCCTTATAATTTACAGCGAAGGACTAAGGTTTATTCTTACATTTGGAGTACCTGTTGCAATGGCTTCTTATTATCCTGCTTCCCTTCTTTTAGGAAAAGAAAGTCTTTCTATGGCCCTTATCGCGGCTATTCCTGTACTGGTTTTCTTTGGAATAGCTCTTTTGTGTTGGAGATATGCCATGACTAAGTATTCTTCTGCAGGCGGATAAATTAAGGTTAAGAAAAAAGTATATAAATAAGTTTCACTTAGATATATAGAGGTGTATTTTGAATAAGAATGAAAATAAGCTGGTCTAAGGACGAACCTTCTGAAACAGAAGAAAGTGAAGTTGATGGTGTTAGATTTAAAAGAGTTGCCAAAGAAAAAGAAGTTGATAGTGATTTTTTTCAAAATCTAGATAAAGCATTTAGATAAAAAATTAATTTTAATTATTTAGTTATTCTAAGCTACTAGTACCTTTCTATACCCAAATCTGCCCAAGAAATTTTTCTAACATTTGATTCTGGGTCTCTTGGCATTTGAATTGGTTTTTTTAATTGCTGTTCATATCTTTGTGCATCTTTTATTCTTCCTAGTTTTGAGTTTAGCTCTCCAAGTTTTTTTATTATTTCTTTTCTCTCTTCTTCTGTATTAAATAAACCTGCAAGCTCTAACATTCTTTCATATATTTGGGCCGCATTACTTCTTTTATTTCTCTTTTCAAAGTCTTTAGCCTGTTCCATTAGTTGATTCTTTAAAAAGTTCTGAATAGCTTGTTTTTCAGAGTTAGTTCCTGCAGCCATTGATTTTTTATAGGGCTTATCAATTAAAACATAATCTCCGGCTTTAATTAAAAGTGTAACTTCTTTCATAAAGTAGCTTATTTTATCTTTGTATGTAGTAGCACATTCTGCGGCAGCGTCCATATGTTTTGCCGCAGTAGCCCACATTAATTTATAGGCATACAAATCAGCAAGTTTTAGATGACAGAAACGCTGCACATCATTTGCAATAGGAATCTGCCTCAAACAATTCTCAAGATATTCTATTCTAACCATATCTCCACTAAAAGTATTTAATCTAGTTTCAATAGCCTGAACAGTGTTATCAACCGCTTTTGTGCTCACCATGATTTTTTAATATAAGCCTAGTTTTTAAAGTTAATTATGCTGCAGAAAATATAAAGAAAGAAGAAGATAATTAAGCAGCTAAACTATAAATGTCATAATCTCTATTTTTTGCTTTTGCAAGAATGACTTCTTGTCTGCCTTTCTCGTAAAGAGATTGAACAGCTATAACTCTATAACCTTGTCTTAGAAAGAAGTTAACAATTCCCGGCTGATTTTCTCTAGCATCTGCGACAATAGCGTCATAATCATTAGATTGCTCTTTCTCTGCTTGTTTAAGAAGAAAGGCTGCAAAAAATCTATCTCTAAAGTTTGGATGTATCCTTAGATTTTTTATTTCTCTTACTCTTGGAAGTTGTTTATGTGGCTGAAAGACAACATCTCCAATAACTATTCCATGAGTTCTTGCAAGAATCATTGTTTTCCAACCAGAAATGCATTCATGTTCTGCCTTTGGAACCCAAACATCTCTATAGCCAGGATAACTTAAATCTTGAGCTGCTAAAAAATCAATTCCTGCTCTTAAATCTCGGGATGTAGCAGGAGTATAAAATTCATAGTTAAAATTAGGAGTTGTCTTTGCCATCTTTATCTTCCATTTTAGAACTTTATAAATATTTTCTCGAGAGCTCTCGCACATAATAATCTAATATCTCTTCTAGAAATCTTTTGTATATTTTCTTCATTAACAAAAGAAAAACAGAAGGAAGGATAGCACTTCAATTATAATTTTAATGTGGCTTTTAGTAGTTGCATGCTGAAATCCTCGTGTTCTTGGATCTTACACATCAACTCTATCAACGCTGTCTTCTTCAGCGGCCTAATTGTCTAGTCTTGCGGAGGACTTCGTGCTTAGATGCTTTCAGCACTTATTCCCTAATGCGTGGCTGCGCAGCCTCCCCATGAGAACTGCTTGACTAGAGGCATCAAAGTCTGGTTCCTCTCGTACTACAGACTCTTTCCACTCAGACAATAGCGTGTCTAACAGATATCATACAAACTGTCTCGCGACGTTCTTAACCCAGCTAACGATTCCTTTTAACGTGTGAACTCCAACACCCTTGGCTGCTTGTGCACAGCCAGGATAGGAAGAGCCGACAGCG
>Ga0172375_10005943_pt1 | contig 17330 bp, 19 predicted proteins | sample LakKiv1m_FD_114537 | JGI IMG/M metagenome (GOLD analysis project Ga0172375, IMG submission 114537) | Freshwater microbial communities from Kabuno Bay, South-Kivu, Congo - kab_092012_11.1m | ecosystem: Environmental > Aquatic > Freshwater > Lake | place: Democratic Republic of the Congo...
CCCCCTTTGGTAAAGGGGGGTGAGGGGGGATTTTTCGGAAAGGAAATCATCCATAAAATCTCCCCAACCCCTCTTTGCCAAAGAGGGGATTTAGTAAAAGCTTCAAGATAATCAGAAGTAATGTGTGAAGAGTTTCGGTTCTCGTCGGCCGTCTTTGAGGCGGCTCACTACCGTCAAGCCTCCCTCTTTGAGGGAGCGTTATGACTAATAAAATTATAGATCAGGAACAATATACAATCCTTGTCACTGCTGTTATACTCTCGGCAGTAGTGCCGACAATCATAGCACAAAGGTGGTTTCAACCGGAGATAAAAAAGGAGGAAAACAATGTTTAAAAAAATCTTAATCGGAAACGATGGTTCAGAAGGCGCAAAACATGCACTGAAAGTTGCAATAGACCTTGCAAGGAAATATAATGCGGAGCTTCACAGTATATCAGTAGAAGAAGGTGTTCCCCATTATGCGGCAACTATCGGCGAAGTTGAGGAATTTAAAAAAGAGGCAAATGAGTTTTTCAATAAAATTAACGATAAGGCGATAGAAACCGCAAGAAAAGAAGGCATTGAGCTTCATACGAAAGTTCAGGCAGGACATGAAGTCGAGACGATCGTACAATATGCAAAAGATGGAAAATTTGACCTCCTAGTCATCGGCTTTATGGGACATTCGAAGATATTCGGGAGAGTATGGGGTTCAACCTCACAGAATATTACGAAACTTGCCCCTTGCACAGTCATTGTAGTAAAATAATTTCTAAGAAGGCGATGGAGTTCGCTCAACCGTCTCGATGGATCGGGACTGATAACTCCTACCGAAGAAATCTTTGGTAGGAGTTTTTAGTTTAGAGCATGAAAAGCTCCTACCATAAAGAGATGATAGGAGGTTCAAATGGTTCTTGATAAATACTCACACCTCAAAGAAGAACTCGTAAAGTATATCGGTTCAATCCTGACAATCGAAGGTATTACCGGTGGCATCTGTGAAGAACTGAGAGAAAAAATTGAAAATAATGTATTTAACCTTGTTGTTCTTGGACAGTTTAAAAGGGGGAAGACCAGTCTTATCAATGCGCTCCTTGGAGCAGAAATATTACCCACCGCTGTTGTACCTCTCACATCTATTGCAACGATTCTCAAATATGGCGAAATGTTGAATATCAACGTCCATTTCAACGACGGCAGGGTAACTAAAATTGAACCGGCAACCCTCACCCAGTATGTAACAGAAAAAGGAAATCCAAGGAACGAGAAGGATGTGCAGGAAGTCATCATTACCTATCCTTCGTCCTATCTAAAAGACGGTGTTTGGTTAATTGACACCCCCGGTGTTGGTTCGGTTTATGAGCATAATACCGATGTTGCCTATCAGTATTTACCAAAGTCGGATGCCGCCCTGTTTCTCCTTTCGGTAGATCAGCCTGTAAGCAAAGCAGAGCTTGATTTCTTAAAGGATGTTAAAGAATATTCTCACAGGATATTCTTTCTCCAGAACAAGGCTGATTATGTCGGCTCCGAAGACCTTGGCGAGTCCATTTCATTCTCTAAGAAAATTATTGAGGAATGCATGGGCAGTGACGTGAAGATTTTTCCTCTTTCTGCAAAACTTGCCCTCGAAGGCAAATTGTCCGGGGAAAAGGAGCTCCTTGAGAAGAGTTTTCTTCCCGAATTTGAACATATCCTGAATACCTTTCTTATGCAAGAAAAGGGCGATGTTTTACTCCTTTCCCTCACGAACAATCTTCTTCGACTGCTCTCTCAGGCGCGTTTCAAGCTTGAACTTGAGATGAAATCTCTCTTCACACCCCTCGATGAACTGAAGGAGAAGATAAAGATATTCGAGGAGAAAAAGAAGGAGGCGCTGGTGGAAAAGAACGACTTCAACCTGCTGCTGGATGGTGAGACGAAAAAAATTGTCAACAACGTTCTCGATGAAGACCTGAAAGCCTTCAGGCAGGAGTTGATACTTAAAGTGTCAGAAGGTTTTGAAAGGAGCTATGGCGAATGTTCGGGCATGTCAATGAAAGAACTTCGGAATCATCTCGAGGAGCAGGTTATTACCGAAGTCAAACAGGCGTTTGCGACCTGGCGTGGCATTGAGGATGACAAGCTGTCAAAGACCTTTGAGGCAGCCTGCAAACGGTTCATCACGAAGATAGATGAGACGGTGGATTCCCTGCTCAAATTCTCGGCGGAACTCTTTACCGTTCCCTTCGATATAGTCAAGGCAGAGGCTATTTGGTCAACGAAATCCAGTTTTTACTACAGATTTAAGGAGCAACCAGTGGGTATTGAGATAGTGGCATCATCGCTGACTTTGTTGCTGCCGAAGTTCATCGGAGAAAAGATAATTCTTAAGAAGGTGAAGGAATATCTCCACAGGGTGATCGATCGGCAATCCGCCAGAGCCGGATGTGACTTTGAAGAAAGACTGAACAAGAGTAAGCTTGCTTTTAGATGGGAGATGTTCCAGAGGATTGAGGCAACCATCGAAGGAATTTCAAAGGCTATAGAAAAAGGTATGATCCGGAAATCAAAGGGTGAACAGGCGGTTGATGAACGAAAAGCGGTTATCAAGGAAAATGAGAAGAGGATGAACGAAATCAAGGAAAGACTGATTCAGATACAGCAAAAAGTTTCTTCATGATTGATCTTGACGGAACGGAAAATAAGGCAAAATTAGGGGCCAATGCAATTTTGGGAGTTTCCCTTGCAGCGGCAAAAGCTGGGGCACAAGATGCCGGTCTTCCTGTACATTGGAGGTGAAGGCGCACAGCGTCTACCCATTCCTTTTTTCAATATTTTAAATGGCGGCAAGCATGCCGGTAACAAGGCTGATAACAGCGGACTATCTTCTGAAGAGATGGTCAAATATTATGACAATCTAATCTCAAAATACCCCATCATCTCCATAGCGATTTTCAGAGGAGATTTGCACTGGTAAAGAAATAGGAATCGAATCTCCGATAGACTACGAAGATTATCTGAAAGGGTTCGATGTATTTAAAGTCAAATAAGTATGCGGAATAATTACAAATAAATTATAATTATGACAATATCTAGCCTTAATAAGGAGTGGTATGGTGAAGGGGAGAAAAAGAAAAGATTTTGCTGATGAGAATGTAGAAGCCTACAGGCATGAAACCGAGACGAGGAAGAATGTTGTGCCAGCAGGACTTGCCTCTTATGATACTTCGACTTCAAAACCCAAGAAGTATGAATATGATCCCAATCTCGACCCTCAGCTTTTATGGACTGGAAAAGCGGAAAACACATCCTTTGGAGTTCCTACCGTATCTCTTCACATCCATGAGAGAATATCGCCTTAAGCCCTGAGCAGAAAGGGATATAAAAGGGCAGAAAAATATAAAGCATGATATAATTTTACAAATTAATTCATAAGGGAAACAGAAAATCATGAAAAGGATTGAAAATATTAAAAAATATTGGCTGAGCATCGTGATGAACTAAGACGTGAACATAAGATCGTCAAAATAGGAATTTTTGGCTCTTATATCAGGGGTGAGCAGAAGATGTTTTTGAAAATATGAAACATGCAGAAGCATTTATTGAGAATCTTACCTATGAGGAATTCATAAAAGACAAGAAAACCTCATATGCTGTTGTAAGATGTATTGAGATTATTGGCAAGCTGCAAAAAATATCACCGAGACATTCCGGATTATACGATAAGACGACCTTGGGTGAGGAATTATAAAATATACCCGGGTTACAGCATGGATAAGGGGACATAGATATCGTTTTAAAAGTATTGACATAGTGTATTATAAGTGATACACTTTATTTCGGAGGTAAAGAATATGCCAACAAAGAATCCAAGAGTAAATGTCGTATTAGAAACGCCTTTATATAATAGTGTTGAACATCTTGCTAAAAGAGACGGCGTTTCTTTGTCACTTAAAGTACGTGACCTTATAAGAGAGGCTCTGGAAATGGAGGAAGATGTCGCTTTGGCTGTTCTTGCTGAAAAAAGAGAGCGAACTTTCAGCAAAACAAAATCCTTAAAACACGACGAGGTCTGGTAATCTTGCCCTTCACTCTAAGATACCATCCTGATGTTAAAGAAATTGACATTCCTAAAATCAACGAAAAATTGCGATTACGTATCAAGAAAGCTATAGAAGAGCGACTACAGACTGCGCCTCATCAATACGGTGAGCCTCTGAGAAAAACACTGAAAGGATACTGGAAGCTTAGAGTAGGAGATTACAGGGTTGTATTCAAAATTGTTGAAACTGGGGTTTGGATACTGGGAATAATTCATAGGAAAGATGTTTATGGGAAGATAGAGAAACGGGTGTAAGAATGGTGAGATACATTCTATATTTATGAACAGTGAAGCCTATAGGCATGAAACCGGGATAAGGAAAAATATAGTGACAGCAGGACTTGCCTCTTATGATACTTCAACCCCAAAACCCAGGAAGGATGAATATGATCCGTATCTCGACCCTCAGCTTGTGTGGACTGGAAAAGCAGAAAACACATCGTTTGAAGTTCCTACCGTTTCCCTTCACATCCATGAGAGAATAGCACCCGAAGCTATTGTGCGGTCGATAAAGAGAGAAGACCCGCAGATCGACCTTTTCGCAAAGCCAGAGATGCCGTTAAAAGCGTTTGATTAACTATGCCAAGAATCAATGAATCCACAGATACGGATTTAAAGGTTATTGAGAGGCTTCAGCAGTTAGGCTGGAAGCGGGAGGATACTTTTTTATCAGCAGGAATTTCATTAAGTAGAGTCTGTTTATAAAGTGTATCAATAGACAGCCGGGACGGCTGTCCTACCATGAGAATAAAGGTTTTCCCAATAGTAGGACAGGCGTCTCGCCTGTCAAAAGTGAGTTTATAAACAGACTCTAAGTAGTGTCTGTCCATAAACTCCGTTTTTCAGTCTGTCATTCCCGCAGTCCTTAGGCGGGAATCCAGTGTTTTCAAGGTGTTACAGATTCCCGGGTCAAGCCCGAGGATGGCATACCTTTACTTTATAAACAGACTCTAAGTAGTGAATAGTAAAAGATTTTGAGGGGATTACCTTCATGAATTGGCTGATAACCGGGTTTTTCGAGTGACCAATTATGCGTAAATATCCATTCCTTCAACGCTATCTTGCTGAGAAAATTACCATCCAGAGAATGGCCGGTTCTCTAACGAGATTATCATCTGTTCTGGCAAAGGCTTCTATAGAACTAAATCCTCATCAAATCTATGCAGCGCTTTATGCCTTTAATAGTCCTCTCCAAAGAGGCGCGATTTTGGCGGATGAAGTTGGTCTCGGCAAGACAATTGAGGCCGGTATTATCATTTCACAACTTTGGGCTGAGGGCAAAAGAAAAGTCCTGATTATTACACCGGCATCTTTGAGAAAACAATGGCAGGATGAGCTTTCAAATAAGTTTGGGCTTGATTCTGAAATTTATGACAGTCCCTCATTTACTGAGAAAATCAATAATGGTAAGAAGGTTCCGCTAACTTACGACGGAATTTTTATTGTCTCTTATCAGTTTGCTTATGCGCGTGCAGGGTTGATTGAAAAACAGCCTTGGACCGCTGTATTCATTGATGAAGCACACCGTATGCGCCGGGTCTATAGAGGGCGCGATGCATCAAAAATGGCATATGAAATCAGACGAATTATTGCAAATAAACCTAAAGTATTGCTGACAGCTACCCCCTTGCAAAACAACTTGATGGAACTTTACGGGATAGCCAGTTTCATAGATGATAAACTGCTTGGAACGTCTTACAGTTTTAAAACCCGATTTGTTGACCCTTTGTCGGAATTAAACGAGACAAATAAAAGCAGGCTGCGGGAATTAAGACTTTTAATCAAAGGCGAGGAGAGCAATGAGACTACAAAGATATCCGGTATTCTGACACGATCTCTCAGGAAAGATGTGCTTGAATATGTGCGCTTTACTGACCGCAAATCAATGACTTTTGATTTTACGCCTACAGAGGAAGAAGTTGATCTCTATGAAAAAGTTTCCTCTTATCTCCAGCGTGATGTGGTTGCGGCAATAAATACATCGCAAAGAAACCTTATGATTCTTGTCTACAGAAAGCTTCTTGCAAGTTCCTCCTTTGCAATAGCAGGGACATTGAAGAAATTGATAGAATCCCTGCAAAAAGAGTTAAATCGTTTTATGGACAATTGCAAATTGAACGCTTTGAAAGTGGCTGAACGGTCTGAATCGTCATATATTATTCATGATATAATCCCTCTTTTTGCGAGATACGGGTATCCATCTGCCGGAGATCATGAAAATATAAAGATAAACGATGTCCCGATCTATCGCCCAAGCGGCGGCAAAGCCGGAGCTATGGACATTGTTTATTACTATAACGGCGTCCCGATTTTACTGGTAGAGGCAAAAAGGGAAGCACGCTCACCCGAAAAAGCCCTTGAAGAAGCAGAAAATTATCTTAGAAATTTTCCTGTAAAAGATAAAAAATATACGGCGTCGGGTTATCCTCCTAAATATTTTGCAATTACTATCGGCAGAGAAATAAAGTTTTATCAACATCGTTTTGATATAACCTCAGACGGTTTATTAAAGCAGATATCGGAGCCGGTTAACATATTGACCTTTGACGAACTGCTTGAGCAGTACGGTCTGGTTAAAGGTTATAAGCCCAAGATACTTGACCCCGAATCATTCAGAAAGGATTTTCTGAATGAACTTGTAGCTGTTTATAATACTTCTGCGGACAGAAGAATATCCCCTGAAGTTATAAAGCATATTGCATGGCACATCCTGAACTATCTTGAAAACCAGAAGACTTATGTCAATCGTTATCCTTATATAGAGCTTGACAATGAAGTCTTCAGACAGGAACATATCAAAGATATTCACCGGCGACTTGATCTCCTAGGTTCTTTGGGGACTGAGCTTGCCGAGCAATTCAGAAGTTTTATTCTGAGGGCTTTTCAGGGAACAGCGTTAAATCAATACCTTACAGAATTATGCGTTATTGCTTTTATGCTGGATTTGAGCAGCCCCATTAATCCTGATTGGAAAATTCTTGACTTTGAATGCGGCAGCGGCGGCTTCCTTGCAGCGGCAGCAAAAAAAAACACGCCGATTGAAAACATGCTGGGGATTGATATTGATGAACTGCCCTATATAGTAGCTAAAACTTATCTTGCCCTGTACTTTAAAAAAGCCGGTAAAAAAGAGATTGAGCAGATACCTGTTAAATGCGCAAACGGTCTGCTCCATTGGGGTGATGATTGGGATTTTATTGTTGGCAATCCGGCAGGAAACGCAGCTTATGAGCGTGATGATATTGACGATGTTTTAGAACATCTTGAAAGCGACCTTAATTTAGACGGAAGACCTGTTACAAGGCCCTCCTTTTTCTCAGTGCGGGAGCGGTGGATTCCAGTGCCGGTGACCGAAATATGGATAACCTCGGCGGCTTGATTAAGGTTATGCCCTGGACGGGTCTTTTTTTTCTTGTCGGGGCTTTATCTATCGCATCCCTGCCCCCGTTTAATGGTTTCGTGAGTGAATGGCTGACGCTGCAAACGATGCTACAGAGTGCGGCGCTTGAATCCACGGAGGTAAAAATTGTATTTGCGCTTTGCGGTGCATCTTTAGCGCTGACAGCAGCCCTAGCCTTAACATGTTTTGTTAAGGCCTTTGCCATGAGTTTTTTGGGAATCGCCAGATCCGGAAAAGCCAAGAAAGCCGTTGAGGTGAGACGTTCCATGATGATTCCTATGGGGATGCTTGCTGTTTCTTGTCTCCTTTTTGGTATCCTTCCCACTTATGTGATTCCGGTTCTGGATCGTACCATTTCTCCCTTGACACATGTGAGCATCGCAGATGAACTGGTACCGCCGTTTTTTACGGTTGCCAAAGGTGATCCAGAGTATAGTGACGCCTTTGTATCCGAGTTCCACGACCTGGGAGCCCAGACCGGACGCGATATTATACCCGGTCGGGGTTTAGTTGTCTTGCATAGAGGCACGGAACGAAATCCGGTGGTCTTTGCCATGTCGACTTCCTATACCGTCATCATGCTGGCATTGCTTTTGGGCGGGACCTTCATTCTGGTCCGGGTACTGACGAAGTCCAGAACGGTGACGAAAAGGCCGGCTTGGGATGGGGGAGTACGCAGGCTGCTTCCTGAGATGACTTACACCGCCACGGGGTTCTCAAATCCCGTGCGTGTCATTTTTGAGGCGATCTTTCGTTCCTCAATGTTTGACGACAGGAAAGATACTATTGCCGTGCATTTCCGTACTGCCATCGGGAACAAACGTAAAGAAGTTCATATCATTGATCGATCGGTCTTTCAGCCTATTGGTAAAGGGATTCGATCAATCGCATCATTGCTCGGACGGATGCACACCGGGAGCGTCAACGTTTATGCGACTTATGTTCTCATCAGCCTGGTTGTCGTGCTGATCATCCATGCGTTTTTTTAGGCTTGCTGAAATAGTAAAAATATCACGAAAGGAAAGATTGATTCAAATATAGCAAAAGGTTCTTCATAAAATTATAAGCAAAATTTTTGGAACGATGGAGTTCGTTCTTTTAAGTGTCCTGTTCTTTAAGGACTGATAACTCCTACTGGTAAATATCGGTAGGAGTTTTTTATTGAAAGATACTCTATGAGTGAACTTATTGGCAGAGACAATGAAATCGGCTTAATCAAATCGTATATCAACAAAATGAAGTCCTTTCATATCTATGGGCCGGAAGGGGCCGGCAAGACTGCAATTCTTGAGCACATCCATAATAACTGGAATGAACTCCATACACCTCTGATTCCGATTTTTTGCAGGACCAGTACAAAGCTAAGAGAAATACTTATACGAGTAGCTGGTTTCCTGCTTTATCGCTCAGGTAGTCTTCAGAATACAGACAAGTTTAAAAAGATAAAACAGATATGGCGTCGGAGCGATCTAAAGACCTTAAACTCAAGGGATTTGAAAAATATCATATTCAGAAACATAGGCAATAAAAAATTTTGTATTATCCTTGACCATCTTGAGCGTGTCACACCAAAAATAAATACTTTTTTAACTCCTTTAAAAGATATTGCCATGACAATTACCGCAAGCAGACAGAGCTGGGATATTGCTGATTGCCTTTTTTCTGCACGTCTTGATTACTGCCTCTGGCTTTTGCCGAAAGTGCAGATAAAAAATCTGTTGAGACATGACGCATTCTTATTAATGAAGCATACTTTCGGAGATGCCATCAGAGTAAACGATAATTTATTTGAAGAAGCATATCGCATTACAAGGGGCAATCCAGGATTAACAAAAGAAATCCTTGCAAAGGCCCTTATGCCAGAATACCGCATCGATGGTTATATAAATCTGAGATTGATTATGCTTGATCTCGATATAGAGAAGGTTAAAGAAGTGAAGATTTAAATTGAATGAGGAGGAAGACTTATGTCCAAGATCAGAAAAGTAACGGCGAGGGAGATTTTGGATTCGAGGGGGAATCCCACGGTCGAAGTTGACGTGGTTCTCGATAACGGCGTATTGGGGCGGGCTGCTGTTCCTTCAGGGGCATCAACAGGTAGCAAAGAAGCAGTAGAATTAAGGGATGGCGATAAGGCCCGCTATTTAGGGAAAGGTGTTTTAAAAGCTGTAAATAATGTTAATGAAATTATTGCTCCTCAGGTGATCGGCAAAGATCCAAAGGAACAGAAAGATATAGATTATCTTATGATTGATCTTGATGGAACAGAAAATAAGGCAAGATTAGGAGCAAATGCTATCTTAGGGGTTTCTCTTGCTGTAGCGAAAGCAGCATCTCAGGCTGAAAGTTCATCTGTTTTTAAATATCTCGGTGGTGAAGATGCGCGACGTCTGCCTATCCCATTTTTTAATATCCTCAATGGAGGCAAGCATGCTGATAATAATGTTGATATTCAGGAGTTTATGATAGCGCCTGTTGGGGCAAAATCTTTTAAAGAGGCCCTCAGAATGGGCGCTGAAACATACCATAATTTGAAATCAGTTTTAAAATCCAAGGGCCTGAATACCGCTGTAGGAGATGAAGGCGGCTTTGCACCGAATCTTTCATCCAACGAAGAGGCTATAAAGATTATCATTACCGCAATAGAAAAAGCAGGATATAACCCCGGGCAAGATATATCGATAGTTTTAGATCCTGCTGCAAGCGAGTTTTATCAGGATGGCAGGTATTTTTTAAAGGCAGATAATAAGAGATTATCCTCAGAAGAAATGGTTGGCTATTATGCAAACTTGATTTCAAAATATCCTATCATCTCCATTGAAGATGGACTTGCAGAGGATGATTGGGATGGCTGGCAGATTCTCACAAAAGAATTAGGTAAGAAAATCCAGCTTACCGGAGATGATATTTTTGTTACCAACCCCCGTATATTGACTGAAGGCATAAAAAAGCATATTGCAAATTCGGTGCTTATAAAACTCAATCAGATAGGAACTTTAACAGAAACTTTAGAGACTGTGGAGCTGGCTAAAACTGCTAATTACACGTGCGTATTTTCTCACCGTTCTGGAGAAACCGAGGATTCATTTTTAGCTGATATCACTGTTGCCACAAATGCTGGACAGCTTAAGACTGGCGCTCCTGCCCGATCAGAAAGACTGGCGAAGTATAACCAGTTACTGAGGATCGAAGAGGAATTGGGAGAAAAGGCAATTTTTAGAGGAGATTTGCACTGGTAAAAAGGGAGGGAACTATGCTTGAGATTAAGATACCGGGATTTGGGTACATGAAACTGGAACATTTAGTATCCGATTTCACAGGGACTCTTTCTGTTGATGGAACAATATTACCTGGAGTAAGAGGACAGCTCAATGAGATAGCGAGGTTTCTGAAGGTGCATATTCTGACTGCCGATACATTCGGGAAAGCAAGGGAAGAACTTGAAGGTGTTAATTGTGAAATACATATACTTACAGGCGAAGACCATGACATACAGAAAGAGGAATATGTTAAAAAGCTCGGGGCTAAAGGTGTTGTTGCCTTCGGTAACGGAAACAATGACCGGAAGATGCTTAAGGCTGCACGAATCGGGATTGCGGTATCACAGGGAGAAGGCTGTGCAGCAGATGCAATTATGGCTGCTGATATTCATGTTACGAGTGCGAATGCCGGTCTCGAACTCCTGTTGCATCCCAAAAGAATGAAGGCAACTTTGAGATTTTAAAAAAACAAAAGATGTGATTCATGCAAAATGGACAATAAAGTTAAGCAATTAACAGCAATTTAAATTGGCAAATGACTATTTTCTATATCACGATTTGACCGGTACTTTGCTATACTTTTTATATGCGCAAGATACCCATTGCAATACCAGTATTACCATTTAAATTTAAGTTGATCGACTTATTAACATTATTTTTTATCTTGGGTGTTCTTTCCCTTATTATATATGTAGCTTCAGGCTGGCGGTACGAGATGCAACCTTCAATTCAAATCAGCCTCAATCCGAAATATATACCCCTTTACTCCGCCAATTCGTTAATCAGGATATTTTTTGCATATATCCTTTCCCTTCTTTTTTCCATATGGTATGGCTACACGGCAAACCGGAGCTCAATCCATGAGAAAGTGATGATTCCCCTCCTTGATGTACTGCAGTCCATTCCTGTGCTTTCTTTCCTACCAGGTGTCGTTCTTGCCATGATAGCCATTTTCCCTCATAAAAGAGTCGGAATTGAACTTGCCTCTATTCTTCTCATATTTACTGGACAGGTATGGAATATGACGTTCAGTTATTATAACTCCATTAATACCATACCTAGGGAGCTCACAGAGGTCACGAAAGTCTTCAGGCACAACAGATTTACAAAATTCCTGAGGCTTGATATGCCCTTCAGTGCCATCGGGATGATATGGAATAGTATGATGTCTGTTGCCGGAGGATGGTTTTTTCTTATGGCCTGTGAGATGTTTGTGCTGAAAGACAGGGATTTCAGGCTTCCGGGCATTGGTTCCTATATCCAGACTGCAGCCAGTCAGGGAGATATGCTCCATGTACTCTACGGTATCTCCACTATGATCCTGCTGATAGTGTTTATTGATGTTTTCGTCTGGCGCCCCCTTGTAGCATGGTCGCAGAAGTTCAGGTTTGAAACCGTTCAGACAGAGGAGGAGAGGGAATCATTTGTGCTTAACCTTCTCAGAAAATCTTTTTTTATCAGAAAAATAAGTATATTCGCTTCGGGCATTATTAAGAGAATCGAAGTTTTCTATGGGAGGTTTGAATTTCCCTCAAAAGGCCTTTTCTATGCCGTACGCAAGGTAATTGTTCTCTTTACTGTTATTGTAGCAATCGCATTATTATGCTGGGCAGTTGTGAAAGCTGTCATGCTTTTTCTCACACTGAGTGCACACGATTATATTTCCGTTCTGACCGCGGCGGGATATTCCATTCTGAGAACATCAGCGGCTCTGTTTATCGCTGCTCTCTGGACAGTACCTTTAGGTGTGTACATCGGCATGAATCCAAAAGCCTCCAAGATTCTCCAGCCAATAGTACAAGTTGTTGCCTCTGTTCCTGCAACTGCCGTATTCCCTGTGATATTGCTTTTTCTGATCAAACTCGGCGGAGGGCTTGGCATCGGCTCAATATGTCTGATGTTACTCGGCACACAGTGGTATATACTCTTCAATGTGATAGCAGGGGCATCGGCCATCCCTCAAGATTTAAGGGAGACAGCACAGCTTTACAAAGTTAAAAGAATGCGGAAGTGGAAAACCCTTATCCTTCCGGGCATATTCCCCTATCTGGTAACAGGTCTTATTACAGCTACAGGAGGCGCCTGGAATGCCAGTATCGTCTCTGAATATGTGACTTTTGGAGGGGAGACTATAAAGACAAAAGGACTCGGCAGCCTGATCAGCGAGTCTACAGTAACAGGTAATTTCGGGCTTCTGCTTCTCAGCATAGTGGTAATGGCAATCATTGTAGTCAGCATCAACAGAGTTCTGTGGAAAAGACTTTTTGCACTGGCACAGGAGAAATACAGACTTGATTAAGACGGAATAACCATGGTGAAGATTCTTCTTGAGACAAAGAACCTTGAGAAAACCTATCCCATGAGTGGAGGCAAGGAGCTTTCTGTACTTGAAGACATCAACATGAAGGTGCATGAAGGGGAATTTCTCTCCATTCTTGGTCCATCGGGTGCCGGAAAGTCAACCCTTTTGAGAATTCTGGTCGGACTGACCACGCCGTCAAAGGGGGAAGTTCTTTATCAAGGAGCCCCTCTGTTAAAGGCAAATCCAAAGATAGCAATGGTTTTTCAGAGTTTTGCTCTCTTTCCATGGCTTACAGTTCTTGGAAATGTTGAACTGGGACTGAAATCTTCCGGACTCCCTGAAGATGTTGTCAGGGAGAAGTCACTAAAAATGGTCGATCTTGTCGGGCTTGATGGCTTTGAAGATGCATACCCGAGGGAGCTTTCAGGCGGTATGCGACAGAGAGTAGGGATAGCAAGAGCCCTCGTCGTTGAACCGGAGATCCTTTTTATGGATGAACCTTTTTCCGGCCTTGATATCCTGACAGCCGAGAATCTTAGGGGGGAACTTGTCGTTTTATGGATAAAGAAGAAAATGCCTATCAAATCGATTATATTTGTCACTCATAATATTGAGGAGGCTGCGTTCCTTTCAGACAGGGCAATAATTCTAAGCCATAATCCTGGGAAAATAAAAGCTGATGTTGCAATAGAACTTCCTCATATCAGGGATAAAAATGCGAGAGATTTCAAATATACTGTCGACAGGATATTCACTATACTTACCAAACCGGCAGAGGAAATACCATTTATGCTTGAAAAAGAGAGGTATCAATTCCTGCCGCACACAAAGGTAGGTGCTATTGCCGGCTTAATAGAATTGTTAGATGGCAAAGCTGGAAGAGCGGACATTTCCGCCCTCGCTTCGGAACTCTCTATGGAGGTTGACGATATCTTTCCTCTGATTGAGGCATCGGCTTTTCTGGACTTTGGAGAGATAAAGGAGGGAGACTTTATTATTACTGGTAGGGGCAAGGAATTCTCAGATGCCGATACGTTGAAAAAGAAGGAGCTATTCAGGGAAGCTGCTCTTAATAATATACAGTTGGTCAAGCAGATACTGGATGTATTGAAGTCAACCTCAAAACACAGGATGTCCAGTGAGTTCTTTGTTGAAATTCTTGAAAATCATTTCACCGCTGATGAAGCACAGAATCAGCTTGAGACGGCTATTGACTGGGGTAGATATGCAGAGATTTTCGCGTATGATTCTGACAATGATGAGTTGTATCTTGAGGAAACTGAGTGAGAAAATCTACGTTCTATATACCTACTTGGAGTTTCTTGAGTTTTCAAGTTTAAATGGATGTAATTCATTGATAACCAACCATTTTTAGCAATTAGGAAGTGGAAACGATTAAATTATTTTCCGCATGTTTCATTTAAAGGAAGTATTATTTTTGTGTCATTCCTGCGGAGCAGGCTGTTGCAGTTTCTGTATTTATATACTTAACATGAGCGCTCAATCGAATTATACTATATCAGCAAATAATTTGAGGAGAGGCAAAGAATGGGGTTTATAACAAAGGATCGAAAACAGCTGAATTTAATCGGCTACTGTCTGGATGACTTTGTTGAGCAAAAAGCCAAATGTCGTTTTGTAGTACAACTGGTATCCGAATTAAACTTACAGGCACTCTATGACCAGTATAGCGATCAAGGTAATGACGCTTTTGATCCTGAGATAATGTTGGCGACATGGTTTTTTGCCTATAGTGAAGGGGTAACAAGCACACGCAAATTGGAAGGGCGATGTAAAAGGGATCTTCATTTCATTTACATATCGGCAAACTTACAACCTGATCACAGTAGTCTCAGCCGATTCAGGAAGAGGCATTTGGAACTGATTTGTCAAGGCTTTTGCGATGAGTTTTTTAGGAATCGCAAGAACAAAACAAGCTGAAAAGGCTGTTGAGGTGAGACGTTCTATGATGATTCCGATGGGAATGCTTGCTGTCTCTTGTCTGCTTTTTGGAATCCTCCCGACCTTTATAATTCCTGTTCTGGATCATACTATAACCCCTCTGATACAGGAGAGTGTCGTGGATGAGCTAGTACCACCGTTCTTTATTGTTGCCAAAGGTGATCCAAATTTTAGTGACGCCTTTATATCTGAGTTCCATGACCTTGGAGCGCAGACCGGTCGTAATGTTATTCCCGGCAGAGGGTTGGTTGTTTTGCATAGGGGTACAGAGAGGAATCCTGTGGTCTTTGCTATGTCAACTTCTTATACTCTGGTTGTGCTGGCCTTGCTCCTGAGCGGGGTCTTCATTCTGATTCGGGTACTAACGAAAACAAGGATGGTGACAAGAAAACCCGCCTGGGACGGAGGAGTGCGCCGGTTAATGCCAGAGATGACTTATACTGCTACAGGGTTCTCAAATCCTGTACGTGTTATCTTTGAGGCAATCTTTCGCCCTTCAACGCTTGATGAAAGGAAAGAAATGGTTGCTGAGCATTTCCGTACAGCCATCAAGAATGAACATAAAGAAGTTCATATCGCGGACCGTTCAGTTTTTCATCCTATTGTCAGAGGAATCCAATCAATAGCATTGTTGCTGGGACAGATGCACACCGGGAGCGTCAACATCTATGCGGCATACATCTTGATTAGCTTAGCAATCATACTGGTAATCCAGTGGTTTTTGTAGAATCAGTCAGGTTCTATTACTTTGTTATTACTGAAATTTTTTATGATTTAAAGTGCCTATCAGTTAATTACATTTGACACCATAGAATTATTTTAACTTGCGACACAATAATCTGCCGATTAATTATACCGGTAATTTTAATGTAATTATTGTTACAAAAATACTGTTGACAATCCTTTTAAAAAATGTAACAATAGTTACAAATGGAAACATTATTAATTATAGGAATTATCGTTTCTGGATTTATATTGGGCTGGAATGTAGGAATGATTCTGAACTGCTTGCTATCAATGAAGTTTAAAAAATATTGGAGGTGAGGATAATGGATACTGTTTACTTAATCGGTATGATTTTGTCAGGGCTTTTTTTCGGCTGGACTATCGGATCGCATTACACAGGGGCAGTAATGGGGACGGCTTTTGGGGCCAAACTTATCAAACCAAGGAATGCAACTATCCTGATCGCTATCTTTGTGCTTCTGGGCGCTACACTCGAAAGTCATAACGTTGTGAAAACAGTCGGAACAGGAGTTATCGAAGCTCAGTATATGACAATATTTGGGGCTATGATCATGATGCTCACAGCAGCGGTGGTTACTGCTGCCAATACCTGGCTTAAGCTTCCGGTGTCTACTTCCCAGCTTGCGATCTTTTCTGTTGTAGGCGCTGCGATAGGAATGAAGGCGACGGTGTTTTGGAGCACAACAATTGTGGCCCTTGCCATAACATGGGTAGGCACACCAATTGTCGGTTGCATCTTAGGATTCATTCTGACAAAAATCATGGATACCACCATGAAAAAAAGCACGGAACGAACCAAAAGAATAACTGGATATCTATTAATCCTGGTTTGTTGCTACGCCGCTTATACGCTGGGATGTAATAACACCGGAAACGCAGTAGGAGTTTTCTTCGGAACGGGGGCTATTAAATCAAAGATGTTAGCCGGATTTATCGGCGGCATTGTGATGGCTATCGGCGCTCTCACATGGGGTCGTCCACTGTTAGAAAAAGTCGGCCTCCATATAGTCTCTCTCGACCTTAACAGCGCAGTTGGCGCCCAACTTGCACAGGGGATAACCGCACACATTGCCGCCTCGCTTGGTTACCCGACATCAATGAACCAGGCTATGATCGGCGGTATCGCCGGTGCAGGATTGGCCCGAGGAATCAAGGCCATCAACATGAAGGTAATGAAGGAGATCGTTATATCGTGGTTTCTGACACCAGTTATTGGCGGTATCGTTGCATTTTGCTTGTATTCACTGCTGTCACCGTTGTTGGGAGCGAAATAAATTTACAAAGAGGAGGAAGAAAAGATGTTTAAGAAGATTCTCTATCCGACAAAATTTGAGGAGTTCGCATTGCCGATCCTGAAGAATCTGACGTGTCTAAAAGCCGGCGGTCTGGAAGAGGTCATTATTGTGAATGTTATAGAAACGGAAAGCCTTCTTATAATCAGAGACTCGGGCCTTCCGCTCGATTTTGATCGAATCCGGGATTCTGCTCAGAGAAAAATGGGCACATATGCAGAATATCTCAAAGCCGAAGGCATTGCTGTTAAGACAAAAATCGTAGAGGGTTCCCTGGTTCCCGAAATATTGAAGGCAGCAGA
>Ga0172375_10005944_pt1 | contig 17327 bp, 17 predicted proteins | sample LakKiv1m_FD_114537 | JGI IMG/M metagenome (GOLD analysis project Ga0172375, IMG submission 114537) | Freshwater microbial communities from Kabuno Bay, South-Kivu, Congo - kab_092012_11.1m | ecosystem: Environmental > Aquatic > Freshwater > Lake | place: Democratic Republic of the Congo...
AGCATTGGAAGTTTATCCAAAGGAGTAATTGATTTTTCCTTTGTATCAAAATATGCGACTAATAGCGTAATTGTAAGTATTACCAAGAAAATATTGGGGATTAACATTACCCAAAAATAGCCGAAAAGGCTGATTGATACTGCAATTGCTAGGAAAACCAAGATGAAAGCTAGAATGGTTACCAATGGCCTTGGCTCTCCCTTTATGTTAAGGCTCATTTACAAAGATTGAACATCTGCGAGTTTAAATAGGTTTTGGCTGAGGATAGCCAACAGGCGTTTAGCTGCAGTATCCTACAATAGACCCGAAATTATCCCCTATGATATTTTCTGCGCATCCAAGCTCGCATTCCAGCACAACGCTTTCCACATTATTGTCTTCGCAGAAATATTCCTTTACAACGGTATCTCCCCCCATGCATTTATCCAGGTATTCGTCTAATCCATATCTGACGATTCCAGCAACTTCCTTGATTGCGCCTCCGTCGCTGTCAGTGCATTTCTTAGTTGTAATATTATTAGTTGAAGTATCGCAGAATTGAGTGGCGTTTGCAGGGATGATTTCCGATTTATTCACGTTTCCTTCGCAGAAGTAATGAACTAAGGATCCGTTATCCTTGCAGTAATCCTGCAACAGAACTACTGAGCCAGTGTGAGGATCCATTTTTACATATGTAGCGTATTCTGTGCATGTCGGTGGCCAGTAAACGCATTGACCACTTACGCAATGACTTGCCTTTGGACAAAATGTGGTTATTCCGTCCATCTTATCGTTGGTGCAATAGTATTCGTGAAGGTTCCCTACTTCGCAATAATCAGTATACATTATGCCCATGTAAGTAACTGTTCCGGTGACGTTCAGGTTTTCCCCTCCGTCGCTGTCAACGCATTTCTTAGGAGTTACTCTGCATGAGCCGGAATCGCATTCATAACCTGATTGACAAGTGATGTTTTCTTTTGAAGGCGCATTTGACTTGCACGAAACCTTTTCAAGCATTGTCTTGTTTATGCATTTGTTTTCATATGATTCATTGCCGTAAGTAACCATGTTGTTTGATTCAACGCAAACTTTGGCGGGGGTAGGTGAATGAGTCGTAGTGTTGGTCTTCACAGTGTTTTCAACAGGAGTTGTTTTCACTTCCTCTGTTTTGCTTCCGAGATCTATGCATCCTGCTAAAAGTAACATAATTCCCAAGATTAAGATGAATGACATGCGATTCATAATGATACCTGAAGTTAAATTGTAAGAATAGAAATAAAAAGCATACATAAAATTCAGAAGAAAAATAATAAAAAGAAAAAATAAAAAAAGTTAGAAAACTAAGAAGTTACTGCGCTTACCCGAAAAGGCTCGATAAGCCTGCTGCAATTCTTGAAACCAGGCAACGGAAATAGTCATAGTGTTTTATATTTTGCATCGCTATGCCAATAAAGTGATACAAATTTTGTATCACTATGAAATATTTATAAATTTACCCGTACATATAGATGGATATGAAACGCGAAGAACTTTATGCGATAATTTCCGACCAACAGCAGGATTTTGAAGATGAAAATCCCTCAGTAAAAAGAACGATAACATCAAAGGCTACAGAATTACTACCGCTGAAAATGCCCATCGTGATAACTGGCATCAGGAGATGCGGGAAATCGTTTTTGCTGAAGATTATCAAGGACAAGCTTAATCTCGGAAACCAGGATTATTTATACGTCAACTTCAACGACGAACGTCTTGCAAACTTTTCACTTGAGGATTTCCAAAAGATACTTGATTTTATCATAGAACGCGGATTTTCGGAAAACTGCGTTTTGTTTCTAGATGAAATACAGGAAACAGATGGATGGGAAAAATGGATTGACAGAATCAGGCAAAGACACAGTATTTTCATAAGCGGTTCAAACTCGAAACTTCTGAGCAGCGAAATCTCATCCATCCTCACCGGAAGATCGATAAGCCTTCATCTGATGCCATTCGATTTCTCGGAATTCCTGGCGTCCAAGCATATCGCAATCCAAGGACGGATAACCGATTCGAAACAACGTGCGGTTTCAAGGGCGGCTTTTGGTGAGTTTTTGGTAGCCGGAGGTTTACCGCAGAGAGTCATGTCTGGAAATGATATCGTGGTAAGAGAATTATATGAAAACATACTATACCGGGACATAATAAAAAGATTCGGGAAGCTCTCCAGAGAGATAAAGGAAATCGGAATTTATCTTCTTTCAAACCCTTCTTCGCCTGTAAGCATGCGGACCGTTTCTGCATTCAGCGGAATAAAAAATCTGTCTACTCTGAAGCGGATATTTGAAGCGTTTGAGAACGCATTCCTCTTTTTCTTCGTGAGCAAGATTGGACGTTCGGTCAAAAAACAGATACAGAATCCAAAAAAGGCATATTGCGTCGACAACGGTTTCCTGTCATCAATGGGCTTCAGACTTTCTGAGGACAAAGGCAGGTTGCTTGAGAACCTGGTTGCTATAGAATTAAAGCGCGGAAAAAAGGAATTTTTTTATTATTCCGAGAAAAAGGAATGTGATTTTGTCGTCAGAAACGGAAATGCTATAACCGAAGCTATCCAAGTCTGTTACGAACTAAATGATGAAAACCGGGAAAGAGAATTTGGCGGTCTGAATGAAGCCATGAACGAATTTGGTTTGAGGAAAGGGATTATCCTCACATATGATCAGGAAGAGAGTATTAAAGATAAGGAGTTGACCATATCTATTCTGCCGGTTTGGAAGTGGCTTTTAGATAAATCCATTAAAGATATGCAAAAGTAAGAAAATACAAAAAAATAAAACAAAAAAATATAAAAGAAAAAAACGAAAGGATAAGCGAGTTGCCTACACTTAACCAAACAATGCTTGAAATCCTAGATTTCAAGATTTTCCGGGTTCGCTACGCTTACCCGAAAAGGCTCGATAAGCCTGCTGCTGCCTGCTCTTCCTTCTTTCCTTCGTCTTCCTTCTTTTCTTCTTTCTTGTGTTCAGCTGGAGCCGCTGCTGCCGGAGCTGCTGCGACTGCAACTGTTGCATTCTTGAGCAATTCCTCAAAGTTCGCTCCTTTTACTGCTTCGGAGAGAACCTTTGCCTTGGCCTCATCGGCTTCAACGCCTGCTGATTTCAAGACTGCAACTAGGGAGTCCTTTGAGACTTCCTTTCCTGCGCCGTGCAATAAAAGCACTGCATGCAAATATGGATCTACTTTTGTCATAATTTCACCTTCTCATATCTTTATTTTTCAAGTACAGCCAGAGCCATCCCCTGCCTTACTGCAGAGGAGAGAAGCTGCTCTATGGAACTGTTTGAATATAAACTGCCGTTAACGCTTGTGTTAACGGCTTGACGATATGCCTCTTGTAAAAGCATGTCGATGTTTGCGCTTGTTGGAACGCACGCGTTCATTGAAAGATTGAATGCATCGCGGAAAGCAACCTGCAATTCCGGAGTCAATGTCGCTGAGTCAATGTCAAGGATTTCCTTGGAATAAATGTACTCACCATCGTATGCAAACAACAGATTTACGGCTGTTTCAAATGGCATAATGTTGAGCTTTTGGAGCGCCTTGACCTTTACGCTGGTAATCGGCTCTCCTTTCTTTGCAACAGTTGATTCCTTTGCAACAACGATTTTTCCTCCCTTGATCTGGACGTTCAAACCTGCGCTTTTCAATTCAGACAATGCTGGACCTGGAGGTAAATCAGTTTCTCCTTCAGGAACTACAATGTTGAATGGGGCGATTTCATCTATCTTTGCCGCCCTTTTCTTCTTGTTTGATTTGAAGAACGTGTTCAATTGATAAGGAGTTGATTTAGTCAAAATCATTCCGACTGGTTTTTTCAGCTCTCCTTTCTTGTTTGAAAATGCCTTAATACTGTCAAATACCCTTTCCATTACAGCTCGTTTAGCAATAACCAATGAGCCTCCATCTTCTCTTACCTTTTTCCTTATGCTCTGAAGCAATGAGTCAGGCAACATTCTCAAGTCGATTAAAGCAATGGTTCCGTATTGTTTAACGGATTTTTTTACTTCTTCGACTTTTTTTGCCTTTGCCTTTACTCCTGGGCTGTTAACGTCTGCTTTGTAACTTTTTGTATCAACTTTCTTGGCCATGAATATCACCCTACTTTAACTGGCTTGCCCATAGTCATCTTGACATACAGGGACTTTATGTTAGGTTCTGTGACCTTTGCCTTTATAGTATCATAGACGGATTCTGCATTTTCAAAAACGTCTTTGACATCCATTTCCTCGGTTCCAACCAATGCCTGCGCAACTGGAAGATATTTTCCTTTTGAAACAATTCTTACGGATTTTCTTGCTTTTTCTACTAAATCCGCTGCATTGCCTACCAATGGTTTTGGAAGCTTACCTCTTGGACCCAAGTACTGACCTAAAGATTTAGCAACCTGACCCATCAAATTAGGCTGGCATAGTAATACGTATTCTCTTGCAAGCATTTTGAGCTTTGAGATTTCAGCATAAGAAGCAATATCATTTGGAGCAATTACCAATTCCGGAGAAGCTTTTTTTGCGGTTGCCGCAATGTTTTCATCTGCAATGATTGCAACCTTTGGCTGTTTGCTGCCCTTTCCTTTTGGAAGGACAATATCCAAGTTCAGCCTGTTCTCTGGCTTTGAGAAATCTATCCATCTGAAATTCACTATAAGCTCTACGCTTTGCGGGAATTTCCTTTTTCCTTTGTCTTCATAGGCCTTTTTCAAGGCAGTTTCTAGTTGTTCTTTATTCATATAAGGTCCCTCCTACCATGACGGTAGTCCTATCGGGTAGACTATTATTACTATAGATATGTTTTTATATCCATCCAAATGTGTTTTTCGGATTTGTAAACTGCGATTCATCTCGTTTGGATGGATATGTGCAATGTCGCGATCGACACTTCGATCACGATCATGCTCGTAGTCGATTTGTCGACTACGACATCCGCTTTTTTTCTTAGGATTGCTACAAAGATGTTATTGAGCGAGTGCCCGACCTCCACCCTGCGTTTGCTTTTTTCCCAAACGACGGTTTGATGGAGGTTGTCTCAAACTAGGCAATGGTCTTGAGAGCACGTCTGAATTCAAAGGGGGCCTAGGTGATTTGTTTTCTCTTTTTGGTTTTGCATCAACCCTGCCAGTGACAGACGGTTTTGGTCCAAGCTTAAGTGGGACTCCCTTTAAAACAGCATTTAGAGCTGCTGCAAAAAGTGCAAGGGCAACTGTGCGCACTGGACTCATCTCTGTATTTTCTTTAGTCATGAACAACACCATTTACAATTCTCCTACTCTTCTTTTTTGCTTCCTCTTCAATCGCTTTCGTTTCTTCTTGACCCATTTCCAGCGCATGCGATTTTTCTTTTTCCATTTTCTAGGTCTACTCCCCATAAATATCACCAATAATTGACTCCGGAAAATGGAAAGACTCGAACGCTTTCTGCTGTTCGAACGGATTTCCATTTTCTAGGTCTTGATCCCATAAATATCACAGTAAAATATTAGTTAAGCGAGATCTTAACGTAAACAGTGCTTGGAACTTTTATTCTCAGCATCTGTCTGATGAGTTTCTCATCACCTTCCACATCCACAAGCCTTTTGTGGATTCTTTTCTCCCAGTGCTCGTAAGTGTCAGAACCATCTCCGCATGGCGTACGCCTGCATGAGATTTCAAGTTTCCTCTTCGGAAGCCTGACCGGACCCTTGAATTTCATTCCAAGAGTAGTTGCAAGCTCTTTGATTTGTGAAACTACCGAATCCAAATCCTTTGGGTTTTCCCCGTTAAGTGTAATTCTTGCTTTGCTCATTATACCACATCAACTAAACATTAATTACAATAGACTAAATAATATGCAAGGGAAAACTTTGTCCCCAAACATATTTAATAGTTGCTAACATAGCAACTGCAATCACATACCGTCCGGAGCAGTGATTCTGCGTAGGACAGCGAGGGCGTAATAGACAAAAGGTCTTCTATAGCCCGAAGAGCGATTCTTCTATTGTTTTTCTTAGAGCGGGCCCGAAGGGATTTGAACCCTTGGCAAACGGATCTCACTTGACTCAGGACTCGAAACTCGAGACCTAAGAAGTTAAGAGTCCGGCACTCTACCATTTCAGGTCTTGTCTGAAAATATTGCAGTTCAAGCCTAGCTGAGTTACGGGCCCGTAAAATGATAGAATGGATTTTTATCGCAATGAATTAAAAAGGTTAATATTTGGCTACTGGTTATTGGCTACTGGCTACTGGCACGAATAGTAGTCAGGAGCTAGAAGCTAGTAGCCAATTATTTATTAAATCATTTCTTCGAAACTAATCTCATGAAACCAGATGAGAAGTTTGCACCAGCCACACTTAAACGGATAAAGGTTAGTGAATTAAATGAAAATGAGCTCTACGAATTAAGGATGCTTGCAACTCAGTTCGGAGATATTACGCTTCTTGGAGACCGCGCAACGCTTCATCATCTTTACGAAGCTTCAGCAAATGCAAAGAAAAAATCCAGCAGTGTTATGAGAAAAAGGATCGCTGAGAACATGGAAAAATTCGTTGTTTCTGCAGCTGCGTCAAGACAATTATATTTCAGGGAACATCAAAAATCCGAAGGAAGAAAACAATCTTTCGGATTGAGGTTGCAAGGACCGGATTTGGAATATTCAAGAAGAAAAAGAAAAAAAGAAATTGGAGAAGTAACCATAATAAAAAAAGTAAGATGATTCTGCGAGTGAGAATATGGACGTTAACAAAGACGAACTAAGAAAACAATTTACCAAAGACTGGGAGAAACATTACAAGATAAGAACACTTATTGAGCACGGTTTCACAAGGCAGAAATGCGAGAAGTGCAATCGTAATTTCTGGAGCCAAAGCGAACGCGAAATGTGCGGTGATCCCGCATGCATAGGATATCAATTCATAGGTAATACTCCGGTAAAAAAGAAATTAGGATATGTTGAAACCTGGAAAGCAATTGAAAAATATTTTGTAAAAACTGGCCATGGAAATATCAAACCATATCCAACAGTAGCTAGATGGAGGGATGATTTATATTTTACTATCGCTTCAATAAACGATTTTCAGCCATATGTAGTTAATGGAGAATTAGAAGCGCCTGCGAATCCATTAATCGTTCCTCAGCCATGCATAAGATTTCCTGATATCAGCAATGTAGGGGTAAGCGGAAGACATTATACTAATTTTGTAATGATTGGACAACATGCTTTCAATACGCAGAAAACAGGATTATTCTACTGGAAGGATGAAGCGTTGAACCATGATATAGAGTATATGAAAATGCTTGGCATTCCTGAAAGCGAAATAATATTCATGGAGGATGTCTGGGCAGGCGGAGGAAACTTCGGCCCATGCATAGAATATTTTGTAAGAGGATTGGAATTAGGAAACTGTGTATTCATGCAATATGAAGTTACCAAGACAGGAACTAGAGAACTGAAAACAAAAGTAATAGACATGGGTGCAGGCTTGAGCCGTTTGGCATGGATGACAACCGGAGATCCGACGAGTTATGAAGTTGTTTTTGGGGACGTGATTACGGAAATGAAAAAGAAAAATCATGTTTCCATTGATCGAGACTTATTCATAAAATTTGCAAAGAGCTCAGGGAGTTTGAATGAGGATGAAGTTCCTGATCTGGAAGCTGAGAAAGCAAAAATTGCAAAACAGTTGAGCGTAAGCAAAGACGAATTGTTCTCCACTCTTGAACCATTGCAGGCATTATATGCAAGCGCGGACCATCTTTGCACATTATTGTTTACTGTCACTGACGGAATGCTCCCAAGCAATGCAGGCGGGGGGTATAACTTACGTATGATTTTACGAAGAGTATTTGGATTTGAATCTCGTTTCGGATTAGACATAGATTATGAACAAATATTGAAAGGGCATGCAAAGCATCTGGAGTATATGTTCCCTCATCTGAACAATGGAGTAGAAACAACATTGAAAGTAATTGAAGAGGAAAAGAAAAAATATTCTGCTACAAAAGAGAGCGCAAGAGGAAAGGTGACTGCGCTTGTGGAAAAGTCTAAAGGAAAACGGATTGAGGCAAATGATTTATTTGTTATGTACAAAAGCCATGGCATACCCCCCGAATACGTCGCAGAAGTTGCAAAAGAGAAAAAAGTTGTAATTGAAATTCCTGGAAATTTCTATAAGATGGTAAAGGAAACAGATGACAAAGTTGAAGAAGAAACTGAAGAGAACAAAATTGATGTAGCTAAGTTTGAGCCAACCGAAGTCCTTTATTACGGAATTGCGGACAGGTTCACTGCAAAGGTTATCGGAATTTTAAATGGAAAATATATTGTGCTTGATAAAAGCGCATTTTATCCTGAAAGCGGAGGGCAGGTTTCTGATAGAGGACGAATTTCTGAAATAAAAATGCTAAACGCAACCAAAACTGCAGGAGTAATTCTTCACGAAGTTGCAGAACCTTCAAAATTCAAGGTTGGGCAAAAAGTAGAAGGAGAAATTGATTTGAAACGCAGAAAAATAATTACTGCGCACCATACTTCTGCGCATCTGCTTAACGCAGCATGCAGGGAAGTGCTTGGCCCTCACATCTGGCAGGGCGGTTCTCATAAAGATGATGAAAAAGCGCATCTGGACGTAACGCATTATAAACGAATAACGCAGGAGGAGATAGATCGGATTGAGGCAAAAGTCAACGAATACATACGCGAGGATATTCCGATTAAAGTAGACGTCCTCCCAAGAAACATTGCTGAAGCAAAATATGGATTTACGTTATATCAAGGAGGCGCTGTCCCTGGAAAAGAATTGCGTATTGTTTCGGTGCACGGAGTAGATACCGAAGCATGCGGAGGAACGCACCACATGCTTACGAAAACTGGGGAGATAGGATATTTCAAGATTGTAAAACGCGAAGGGGTGCAGGACGGAATTGAACGTATTACGTATAAAGCAGGTTCAGTAGCAGTCAAATACATGCAGGATCGGGAGAAACTATTGAGGGACTCTGCAAGAGTAATCAACGTTGGAGAAACAGACCTTCAAAAAAATGTTGAACGATTCTTCAATGAATGGAAAGAACAGAAGAAAAAAATTGAGAAAATGACTGAAACCATTGCCAAAGATGAAGCTAAAACAATGGTTGAGGAAAGCAGGAAAAATGGAAAACCAGTTGTGCGGATTATTGATGTTGAACCAGATACGCTGAAGAAGATTGGAATAGTTATCTCTGAAAGCGATGGCGGGATGGCAGTGCTAATGAATAACGCTGGAAACACTGTTTGTGCTGCTGGAAAAGGGGCGAAGATTACTGCCAAAGAGCTGATGGAACGAACAATAAAGAAATTGGGCGGAAGCGGTGGAGGAAGCCCGGTTTTAGCTAGTGGAAAAGTTTCCAAAGTTGAGAAGATAGATACTGTTTAAAGCATTTGTATACACCAGATAACACATGCAAATTCAAGCTTCCCAGCGTAACGCATACAAAGACAATTTACGTGGAGCGCTGGAAAAAGTAAAACCAAGCACGATCAACTTAGAACTAAATAGAGGTTGCTCTAATGGATGCTGGTTTTGCTGTTATTCTGCAAAAAAAGGTGCGGATAGACCAATTCCTTTTGATTTAATCGAAGATACCAGAGAAGTGGTTTCAACAGATCCCAATAAGCCTGGAACAATAGCCATGCATCTAAGAAGCGATCCTTTAGACTATCATGCAGATGGTAAAACTGCAATTGATGTATATCGTACAATGAAAAGCATCGGAAGCAGACTGGATATAATCCTCATTACCGCAGTGCCTAAAGGTTCAGAACAAATACTGCAAGAAATGATAAAGCAAGGAATAAAATTTGATTTAACGTTTTTTCAGGAAAATGAAGAAAGATTACTAAGAATCCCTGGGATTGCTGAAGAACTCAGGGCATATCAGATAACCAAAACAACTGCTTCTGTTTCGTTTGCGACTGTGGATCACCATAAGATAGAGCGTATGGAAAAAGAAATGAAAGAAACATTTGAAAAAATAGGTAATGGAAGAATTACATATGATGAATTGCGAATAGATTTTAGGTTTCATAATTTGCTTAAAAAGTTTATGGCAGAGTCCACACATAAACAAGGGGTTTTTACTACACCTCTTGAAGGAAACACAATTGTTCCGATATTCGGTAGTTACAATGGAGCATTCATATTCTCAGAATTCGTATCAGATCAAGAAATAAAAAAATTAATTTTGGTAAAAAATCTGGCGCAATTCTCCAGACTAGTGAATTCAGGAAGGTTAAAACCTGGAGATCCGTTCTTAATTGAATTTTGGGGAAGACCGGGTGCAAATGCAAACTTTTTTTCAGAAATGAGATTTAAAGCAGTGTTCAGAGACTGGAGGATTGCAACTGCTGGAAGAGTATTTCAACGTAATTTTGACCATGAATATAATTCAGGCCAAGGACCAACCATACCGACAATCCTCATAACTTCAGATGGGGCAATGCATTCCGTGCGTTCAGTAAGGCCAAGAGAAGAGAATAAGGAGGGATTAGTGATTGAACAGATTAGCGGGCCAGTGTATTAGTTACGTTTAGCCGAATACAAACGGTTAAAAACACTTACTTCCATAGTATATAACATGGTTTATGTTTCTGGAGTCCTAAGCAAAGACAGAGTAGCCAAATTCAGAGACAACTTCAGGAATGCCCAGGAACAGAATAAGTTTGGAAGAACCGCAGTAGCCTTAGAACTTAATTATGGGTGCTCAAACCACTGTCCATTTTGCCAACTTGGGAGTAAAAAAGGCGCAAGCAGACCAATGCCCCCTGACTTGATTTATGTGATTGCAGAGGAACGAGTAGTAGATCCCAAAACCAGCATGACCAGAATAATGCTTCAATATGCAAGCGAGCCAGGAGATTATTCGTTTGCAGGATGGGATGCAATTGATGTCGCAAGGAACTTATCTAGCAGATTGGAAAAAAGAGGTTTGGAACCGGTGATAAGCATTACAACTGCTGTTCCTGCTGGCAAAGAAGACTGGTTTTTCAGACTTATTAAAGAGTATATCGAAGGATTGGATGTAAGGCTTTCATTTTCATTCATGAACGAAAGAAGGTTGACTGCAAGGCCTGAATTCAAAGAGTTACTCAGAAGAATGAGCATAGTGAAACAAGATGTAATTGCAAGATTCAGGATAAGTGAACTGGCAGATTCTCTGCCTCCAGGTGTTGCATTCATGAAAAATGCATTTGTAAGGATACTTGGCACAGATAAAATGGCAGAAATAGAAATCGTCGGAAGTGATAGAAGAGATCTAATTTCAGTAGATAACCAAATTACATTCTCGAGAAAAGTCGTTTCGGGAGAAATTGGAGAATCGCAAGCTTTCAGGATGCAATTTTGGGAACCATACAATACGGTCGGAACAAATGACTTCTGGATCCAGATGAGGAACTGGGATATAATGCCACTTGGAAGAACATATTCAAAAGAGTCTAATACTGGAAACAAGGGAAGCAGGACGAACATCATTCTGGTGCAATCAGACGGTTCAATCCATCAAGTAAATGGAATAAAGCCCACGGCTGAGAACCCAAGTGGACAACGGATAATTCAGCTATACGAACCGATTTATTAGGCCTTAAACTTAATAAAAAATGCACCGTAAATAACAAAATTGTTATTTAAATGGCAAAAAACAACATTTTTAAGGTTATTTGTGTTTATTATTCTTATGAATTTATATCAGATCAAGCAACTACTAGAAAAAAGCAAGAGCCCAGTCTTCACTACAAATGATATTGCAAAGATTGCAAACCTAAAAAAGTTGTATGCGCCAGTCTACATAAAACGACTGATCCAAAAAGGGCTTTTAAAACGAATTGCAAAAGGGCAGTATGCATTAGAAGAGGACTATTACGCAATAGCGTCTAATATCATATCAAACAGTTATATTTCTTTTAATAGCGCACTTTACTTTTATAAGATCATTAATCAGATCCCATATGACATACAGGTAGTTGTACCAAAAAGAATGAGAAAGAAGATAGATGGAATTGAATTCGTTACTTTTCCAAAAGAGAGAATTTTTGGATTTGATAGTGTTGCTTATGGAAAAGGAAACATACGAATTGCAAAAAAAGAAAAGGCAGTTGTGGACATCATATACAAATACAAATCAATTGATAAGGAACTTTTGGGCACGCTTGACAAAAGTATTCTAATTACGTATGCAAGAAAAATGGGCAAAGCAACGTATAAAAGACTAACAAAAATATTAAGGGATAACCATGTTAGAAAAAGATAGAATATACGAGATAGCTAAAAAAATGGGGTTGAAAATACATCAACAAGAGAAGCATTATATGCAAACGATTGCATTGTCTGGAATTTATTCGTATATAACAAACGAACTTGTTTTCAAGGGTGGAACTGCGCTGTTCTTCTTTCAAGGATTGGACCGTTTCTCAGAGGATTTGGATTTCACATTAACAACTGAATTTGAAGAAACAAAATTGCTTGATTCAATCAAAAATGCATTTGATTTGCTTGCAATCGACATGGAACTAAAAGAAGTAAAATCCATTACCGGAAAGAATTACAAGATAAAAGCTAAAGGCCCCGCATATACAAATGAAGCGAACACATCCATAGTGGATGTTGAAATATCCGATCGAAAAGACATCGTATTAAACCCGGAAATAAGACAGCACGTGCCGATTTATGAGGATATAAAACCATTTTTTGTTCCGATTATGTCCGCCGATGAAATTTTAGCAGAAAAAGTACGTGCCATAATGAATAGAAATAAGGCAAGAGATGTTTACGACTTGGCATTTCTGTTAAAAAAAGGGGCAATATTCAATACAAAATTAATTAACAAAAAAACAGAGTATTATAAAGAAAAATTTGTACTTGGTGCATTCGAAGAGGATTTAAGAAAAAAAGGGACTAACTGGAAAACAGACTTGCATGGGCTCGTAAAACACATACCGGATTTCGAAGAAACAGTTATATATATCCTATCCCAGCTTCGCAACTAACAGCTACAGATGGTAGATATATTCGTATTGCCAATCTAAGCCTTAAACTTCAAACTGGGTTTTTCTAAAAAATCGAACTGATCTGGGTTTTTCATGAATTCTAACAGCAAATCACTGCATACGAATCCGTTCCGCTTATTCAGTTCTTCTGCTGAAATCCTGTCCAGAGTCCTTACGACATAATTTGTATTTTGAGCCAGGCCTTCGTCAGTATAGTAATGCGAAGCCCCGTGATAAAGTTCATAATCCTCGTAATTAGATTCAAATCCATTGAATACGATGTTTGAAGTAAGTAACGGTTTTTCCTTTGAAGGATTTATTGCAACATGGCCATAGTTTGGCGGGACTAAGATGCATTCCGTTTCTTTTACGTCAACTGCCAATGCATCAACGCTTCCATCTTGTGTTTTTTTCTGAAGAAGAAATAACGCATCTCCGGATAAAACTTGGTAAATTTCCGGAAAGGACAAACCTGGCTCTGCTTCGGGATGATAATGGCCATACGTCTTGTTGAATTCTTTTCCAAGCATTCTTGCAGGCAGTAAAGTCATATCAAAACGAAGGGCAATATTGGAATAAACAGAACGGTACATATGATAAACATTGAAATCCTCTTCACTCAATGCTTCAACGTGACCGATGAGCACCTCTTCCATTTTTTGGAGTTTTCTTACGTGATGCTCGTGTTTTTTTCCATTAACATATAGTTCAGTACCTTTGAGTTCAATCTTAATCGGTTCATTGTAAATAATCATTTCAGCACCATGTCTTTCATTCTTTTGAATTCGTTTTTTCTTTCAAGCACCTTATGAACTACGAGTTTTTCGCTTTTAACCTTTTGCAGGACTGCATTCAAAAAGAAGAGAAATTCGTTCCGTCTTATTTTCTGCTGTTCAAATTCTTTTTCAAGTGATTCTACTGTACGGAAGAGATTAACAAAAAAAGAAGCATCTATTGATTTATCAGACTTTTCCTGGCCTTTCATATTTGTATGAAGCACGTGCTTGAGTATTGCGAGTTTTTTTCTTAGCCTTACCGCATTCTTATCTTCCTTTGAAAGTTCAACCTGGAAATTCAATGCCATTCTTGCAATAGAATCCCAGCTTTCGGAGTCCAACTGCTCTTTGAAAGCCTCGCTTAATCCAACCATATACAAAACCAAATTATAGCTGTGCAAAATTATTTATTTGGCACAGTATACAGGCTAGTTTTGTGGTGTAAAATTAAAAAAGGCTCCTAAGCTTTGGATTCAGGGGCAAACTTGGAAAAGAAAATAATCTTGCCGATTTCTGTTGTAATGAAATAAACGATTAATGTTCCAAGCGTCAACAGCAAAATGTCGTTTCCTAACGGAACGAAATAGAATAATTCTGCCAATGGCGCAAAATAGATTATTCCGAATGATATGAGTATTGCGCCAATTGATGCGCCAACTAACATGAGGGAAGGCATATTCCTGAAGAACGGTAGGCGTGTGCGCAACGAGAATACAATTATCATTTCTGAGAGTACGGATTCTAAGAACCAGCCAGTGCGAAACGTAGCAGTATCCACATTCATTACATATTGCATAATGCAAATGAACAATAAATCAAAAATTGTACTAATCAATCCAAAGAAAACCATGAATTTAACTATCATTCTTATGTTCCATTTCTGAGGCTTTTTCGTATAGGACGAATCAACATTATCGCTTGCTATGCTGAGCAATGGAACGTCTGAGAGAAGATTATTAAGAAGTATTTGGGATGGAAGCAACGGTAAAAAAGGAAGGAAAAAAGATGCAAGCGCAACCGTAATCATGTTGCCTTGATTCGCACTCATTGTGTTAAGTATGTATTTCGTAATATTTCCAAAGATTTTACGTCCATTCTCAACACCATCGCAGATTACCCCAAGACTTTTCTGAAGAAGAATGATGTGTGAAGCTCCTTTTGCAACATCTGCTGCAGTATTGACGGAAATACCTACGTCCGCAGTGCGCAGGGAAGGGGCATCATTTATTCCATCTCCTAGGAAACCAACCACGTGCCCATTTTTTCTCAGTGCTTCTATTATTCTGAGTTTTTGCTCGGGAGCAACCCTTGCAAAAACATTTGATATTTCAACTATTTTGCATAGTTCAGTTTCACTCATCTTGGCTATTTCTTTCCCGGTAATTATCCTTTTACCCATTATCTGAAGGCCGATGTCCTCGCACAGCTTACTTGTAACCAGCGGATCATCACCAGTAAGCACCTTGAGCGCAACCCCTAGCTTCTCCAAACGCAGGATGGTATTGATTACTGAAGGCTTTGGATGGTTTTTCAACAGGATGAAACCTATGAATACTAAGTCCCTCTCATCTTCTTTACTATATGATTTCTTTTTCCTAAGATTCTTGTATGCAACTGCGATTACGCTGTACCCTTGGAGATGGTAGCCGTCAATCATCTGCTGGACTGCTTTTCTCTTGGAAGAAACTGAATATTCCCTTGAATTCAACTTTATTTTTGAGCATGCTTCAAAAATGTGCTCTGGTGCGCCTTTTACTACTATAAATGTTTTCTTTCCTTCCTGGATTATCTGGCCCATCCTTCTTCTTTTGAAATCAAAAGGTATCTCCGCCAGTTTCGTGAATCTTGAGAGGTCTACTCCAAGTGAAAGACCATGCTTTCTTATTGCGACATCAACTGCGTTTCCTCTTATTTTCAATGAGCCTATTGCTGAATTACAAAGCATTGCGTATTCGAAAACGTCATGGTTGTCTCGTTTATCCAGATCAATAAAGCTGTCCACCTGCATCTCGTCGGTTAACGTTCCGGTCTTATCAGTGCATAAGACGTCCATATTGCCTAAATCTTCAATTGCCGCAAGTTTTTTTGTAACAACTTTCTTTTTTGCAAGCATAAGGCTTCCGTTTGAAAGAGTAATCGTAATGATAATCGGCAATGCTTCAGGGGCGATGCCTATTGCAATTGCCAATGCAAACAATGCAGAATCAACTAATGGGTTTTCCCCATGGCCCATCATAAAATTTGAGATGAAGACGACGGAAGTAATTATGACTATTACTTTGATTAGCGCATCCCCGAATTTTCTTATGCCCAACTGAAAATCAGATTCCGGAACCTTTGAGCTGAAAACTGCTGCTGTTTTTCCAAAAAAAGTGTCCTGTCCGGTTGCGACTACTAACGCCTTTGCATATCCTTCAAGCACGGTTGTACCCATGAATAAACCGTTGGGAATTTCCTGAGGGGTTAGTTCTGCCATGTTTGCTGGAGATGGGCCCGAAATAGATTTCTGGACACCTCTTGATTCGCCGGTAAGGATGCTTTCGTCAACAAGAATTCCTTCGGATTCGATTATACGCAAATCTGCAGGGATAATATCTCCAATGCCTATAGTTATTATATCTCCAATAACCAGATTTCTTGTATCCTCCTGCTTTTTTTCCCCATTGCGGATCACAGAAGTTGTGTAAGAAAAATATTTCTTTAGTTCTGAAAGCACTTTTTCAGATTTGTATTCCTGCACAAAACCAAGCATTGCGCTGATTATAACAATTATGATAATTATTGCCGTATCAAAAGCTTCCCCTACAAATGCTGAAATGAATGAAGCGACAATAAGTATAAGCAAAAGAGGGCTTGTGAATTGTGAAATTAAAATATCTGTCCAGACGCGTTTATCCTTGTCTGGAATTACATTCTGTCCGTTTTCAGAAAGGCGTTTCTTTGCTTCATGGTCTGACAGCCCATTCTCTGAAGACGCAAAAGAAGAGAAAAGTTCTTCCTTTGAGACAGACCATATTGATTCCATGAGAGTAGTGTGGAAAGTAGGAATAAATAATTTTCGCTACGCTACATGTCGTAGTATTTTCGGATAGCTTTAAAAACGCCAGAAAACATAGAATTGGCTACTGGCCCCTAGGTACTAGCTTCTGGCTCCAGGTCACTCTTACGTGCTAGAAGCCAGCAGCCACTAGCCAGGAGCAATATAAGTTAATGGGTGAATTTATGGTAGGCATAACTGGCTACGGAGCATATATTCCAACTTACAGAATAAAAACGTCTGAGATTGCTGCTGTTTGGGGAGAAGATCCTTCACGCATTGAAAAGGGATTGGGAATAATTGAAAAAGCGGTTGGCGGAGTAGACGAAGATGCGGCAACAATAGCAGTTGAAGCCGCAAGAAATGCAATAAAACGGGCTGGAATTGTTGCTACGAAAATTGGCGCTCTTTATGTTGGAAGCGAGAGCCATCCTTATGCAGTAAAGCCTACTGCGACTATTGTTGCTGAAGCAATTGGAGCAACACCGAATTTGACTGCAGC
>Ga0172375_10005945_pt1 | contig 17326 bp, 17 predicted proteins | sample LakKiv1m_FD_114537 | JGI IMG/M metagenome (GOLD analysis project Ga0172375, IMG submission 114537) | Freshwater microbial communities from Kabuno Bay, South-Kivu, Congo - kab_092012_11.1m | ecosystem: Environmental > Aquatic > Freshwater > Lake | place: Democratic Republic of the Congo...
CTCGAAGTGCCGGAAGCGATTGCCGCCGCCATCGAAGACCTGTGGGAAGGCTATCTCGCCATGCCGCCGGTGTCGCTCGGCGACACGCTGCTGCTCGCGGAACAGCTCGCGCCGGTGGCGTCGCCGCTCTATTGGGCGCCCGACAAGAGCACCGCGGGCGAGGCCGGCAAGTCGCACATCGAAATGATCGTCGACCAGGAGACGCTGACCGATATCCTTGAGGAGTCGGCGGCGGAAGTGCGGTCGCTGTTGCAGGCGCTCAGGTAGGGCGGAGTATTGTTGATGGCCATTATGAAAGTAATGCCAGACGAGCAGTCATCTTTGGCAGCATCGCCGTCGTGCGGTGCCATGCCGTTCAGTGACCGGGGCGCAAAGTGAAGCTGCGCGCCCGGATGTGGCTGACCTTGGGCGTAGTGCTCGGCATTATTCTGTCACTCGACATCGGCCTGACCTGGCACAAGATCAACCACGATCAGCGCGTCGAGCAGGAGTCCGACGTGGAGGCCATTCGCGCTTTCATGATGGCGACGCGGCGTGTCTACCACCAGCAATTCATCGCCAGCGGCCTGCCGGTCAACGACAAGACCGTTGGTTTTCTGCCCGCCCACGCGATGAGCCGCATCTCGGCCGATTACAAAAACTGGACCGACAACGGTTACTATTTCAACAACGTGTCCGACCGGCCTCGCAATCCCGGCAACCGCGCCGACCGCTTCGAATTGGCGGCAATGGCCTATTTCCGCGCCAACCCCAAGGCCGAGCAGCGCATGGAGCAGATCAGGGACGATGCCGGCAAGCGCTGGTTCCACTACACCGCGCCGATCTGGATCGAGGGCTATTGCCTGCAGTGCCATGGCGCGAAAGAAACAGCGCCGGAGAGCATCCGCCAGAACTACGCCGAATCCTATGACTACCAGATGGGCGACCTGCGCGGCGTGATGAGCATCAAGCTGCCGCTCGAACACTACGAGACCGAGTTGTATAGCCGGTTCGGCGCGCGTGTGCTGCGCGACCTGTTTGGCTTCGCAGTGATGTTTGTCATCCTTGGCCTGTTCATGGATCGCTATGTGCTGCGCCGGCTCGAAGTGTTGCGTGCCGGTGCCCAGCGGCTGGCCAATGGCGACTACGCACTGCGCGTACCGACGCGGGGCGCTGACGAGATCGCCGAATTGGCAACGGACTTCAACCGCATGGCCGACGAGATTGCCGCGCGGCAGCAGGCCCTGCTGGACAGCAAGGCCGAAGTCGAGCGGCAGCGCGACAGCCTCGATGAGAAAGTGCGACGTCGCACACTCGATCTGGTCGAGGCCAAGGAACAGGCCGAAACCGCAAACCTCGCCAAGAGTGCCTTCCTTGCCAACATGTCCCACGAAATCCGGACGCCACTCAATGCCATCACCGGCATGGCCCACATCCTGCGCCGCTCGGGGCTGACACCACAGCAAATCGACAAGCTCGACAAGATCGAATCCGCGGGCAATCACCTGCTCGAGATCATCAATGCCGTGCTCGATCTCTCCAAGATCGAAGCAGACAAAATCACCCTGGAAAAGGTTCCTGTCCATATCGAATCCCTGCTGGGCAACATCGCGTCGATGCTGGGTCAAAAAGTCCAGGAAAAGGGATTGAGGTTCCACATCGAAACCACCTTCTTGCCCCGCAACCTCGTTGGCGATCCCACCCGACTGCAGCAGGCATTACTCAACTATGCGGCCAATGCACTCAAATTTACCGAGACCGGCCATATCACTCTGCGGGTAACGGAAGCATCGCATACCGATGCCACTGCCACCCTGCGCTTCGCAGTCGAGGATACCGGCATCGGTATTGCCCCAGATGTCTTGGCCAAACTCTTTGCGGCGTTCGAGCAAGCCGACAACTCGACCACGCGCAAATATGGCGGCACCGGCCTGGGCCTGGCCATCACCAAGAGGATCGCCGAGCTCATGGGCGGCACGGTCGGGGTAAGCAGCATCGAGGGGCAGGGCAGCACTTTTTGGTTTACTGCCGTCCTCGGGAAAGTCGAGCCTACTGCAGAGGCGGTTGCCGAGGTCGCCGTCAAGGAGGCCGGGGAGGTAATCCGGCGTCGCTATGCGGGCAGGCGCATCCTGGTGGCGGAAGACGAACCGACCAACCGTGATATTGCCCGGATGCTGCTGGAAGATGTGGGTCTCAAGGTCGATCTCGCCGCGGACGGGCGGGAGGCCGTCGAGATGGCAAGTACGCGCAGGCATGACCTGATCCTGATGGACATGCAGATGCCGAACATGGATGGTCTGGAGGCGACCTGCCAGATCCGGCAAATCGCGGGTTGTGCGGGAATCCCGATTCTGGCGATGACGGCGAATGCCTTTGACGAAGACAAGGCGCGTTGTCTGGAGGCAGGCATGAATGACTTCATTGCCAAGCCGGTCGCGCCGGATGTGCTTTACCAGACGCTGTTGAAGTGGTTGGAAAGGGAGCGGGGATAAGGACTGCTTTCATGCCGTCCCGCCAGCGCCGACTTTTCCGGAGCCGGCCCGGTCACTCGGTCACTCGGCCAGTTTGCGCAGCAGCGTTTTGTAGTCGATCGCCAGCAGGCGCGCAGCCTCGGACTTGTTGCCTCCCGTACGTTTCAGCACCTCGCGCACATGGCGTCGCTCGACTTCGGCGAGTTTCAAGGAGCTTTCGGGCGACTCCGCCGCGGCGTGCCAATCCTGTCCCCCCAAAGCGGGCGGCAGGACAGCGAGGGGCAGTTCGGCACGCTCCGGCGGACACAGCACGACCGCCTGCTCGATGACATTTTCAAGTTCGCGCACGTTGCCCGGCCATTCGGCAGCCAGCAAGGCGGTCAGCACTTCGGGCGCGAAGCGGCGGCAGTTGCGTCCATGGGCGCGCGCGTAGCGCTGCAGGAAGTGCTCGGCCAGATAGCCGATGTCATCCCGGCGTTCGCGCAGGCTGGGCAGGCGCAGGTGCAGGACATTGATGCGGTGGTACAGGTCGCGCCGGAAATTACCCTGCTCCACAAGGGTTTCGAGCGCGACGTTCGCCGCGCAGATCAGGCGGAAGTCGGCCGGCACATCCTGCGTGCCGCCGACCGGCCGCACTCGTTTGTCTTCCAGGACGCGCAGCAGCTTGGCCTGCAGGGCCGGGGGCATGGCGTTGATCTCGTCGAGGAACAGCGTGCCGCCGTGCGCCTCGCGCATCAGGCCGGGATGGTCGCGCGTCGCGCCGGTGAAGGCGCCGCGCCGGTAACCGAACAGCTCCGCCTCGGCCAGCGCCTCGGGAATCGCCGCCGTATTGATGGCAACGAAAGGCCCGCGCTGGCCGTGAATGGCGCGCGCCGCGAGTTCCTTGCCGGTGCCGCTCTCACCCTCGATCAACACGTTGGTGCGCGCCGGTCGCACCGTGGCGATCCATTGCCGCACGCGGCGCATGGCCGGCGTCTCGCCAAGCATCGCCGCCAGTTCCGGATCGGTCTCGCTCATGCGCTGCCGCAGTGCCCGATCGCGTTCGGTCTTGGCGAGGATCAATTCGACCGCCTCGGGCTTGAAGGGCTTGGCGAGGAAATCGAAGGCGCCTTCCTTGACGGCACGCACGGCGTTTTCCAGGCTGGCATGGGCGCTGATGACGATCACCGGCAGGTCGGGATCGCGCTCCCGCACGCGGCGGATGACTTCGAAGCCGTCCAGCCCCGGCATGACCAGATCGGTGAAAACAAGGTCGGGCAGTGAGGCCAACGCGGCGTCGAGCCCGGTCGGGTCGGTCAGAATGCGCGCCTGCCACGGCCCGGCGGCCTCGACAATGCGCTTGAGGATGGCGGCAAGATCGGGTTCGTCCTCGACGATCAGGATGGTCAGCAGTGGGTCGGCTACACTCATGCTTCCATGATACCGAATGCCTTGCGTCCCCTGATGCCCCTGCGCCATTCCTTGCTGGCCCGTTTGCTGGGCGCGCTGCTGGCGGCGCTGGTCGTCGGCGTGCTGGCGTTGTTCATCGGTCTCGATACCTTCGTCAGCGGCCACTTCCGCCAGCTGCGCGAAGCGCAAATCGTTCGCAGCAGCGACGAGGTCAGGCGCTTCATCGACAACGAGGGCGAGCGGCTCACCGGCCTCGCAGTGCTGCTGGCCAAGGATACCGATCTCAACCACAGTACCTTCTATCACCTGTTCCTGGCCGGCGAGCGGGATCATCCACAGGCGGCGGTGGAACGCATCGCCCGCTCCTTCGCGCTGGAATCAGTGAGCCTGTGGGATGAAACGGGGCGGCGCATTGCCGCCGAGCCCGCAGCGCCAGCGCCGACTTTTACGCAGGCGCCCGTTCTGGATGCTGCTCCAGCCAGCCGATTGATCCAGGAAAGCGGTCGGGCCTGGCTGGTCGCCGATGCGCCGCTGCTGCGCGAGGGGACGCCGATTGCCGTGTTGCGCATTGCCCGTCCCTTGAGCAATGCCCTGGCGGCGGGTTTGCCGGCGCTGTACCCGGCATCCTTGCGAGTGATCGAGGATGGCAATTTCCCCGCGGAAGCGACCCGCATCGATTTGCCGCCCGTGGCGCTCGCGCTGGATGTGCCGGACACCGCCGCCGCGGCGCTGACGGGCGCGAAGACCGTGCTGGTCGTCATCCTGCTTGGTGGCGGCTTGCTGCTGGCCGCCTTCATGGTGATTTACTTGCGCCTGCAGTTGCAGCCATTGACGACCTTGTCGAACGCCGCCGCCGCGATCGGTCGCGGCGATTTCAGCCAGCGTGTGGAAGTTTCGGGCGACACGGAAATCGGCCGGCTGGCGCAAGCCTTCAACGCGATGGCCGCCGACCTGGCCCAGTTGCGCGAACTGGAGCGCCGGCTTGCCCACCAGGACCAGCTATCGGCCATCGGCCGCGTCGCCGCGCGCGTCGCGCACGACATCAACAATCCGCTGACCGTGATCGCCAATACCGCGCAATTGGCGCTCAAGAATCCCCCCTCCGATCCGCAACTGGTCGAGGATTTGCGCCGCATCGTGCATCACGGCGAGCGCTGCATGCGCACGCTGGAACTGCTGCTCGACTATGGCCGGCCGGTGCGCGTGCAGGCGTTGCGCATCGACCTCGCCGAGGTCGCACGCTCGCTCGGGGAACGCTGGCATGCCGAGGTTGCGGCGAGCGGCCCGGCGCCCGTCGAAGCCGACCGGATGCAACTGGAGCAATTGCTCGACAACCTGCTCGCCAATGCCCGCGATGCCGCCGGCCCGGCCGGCAAGGTCGGCATTGCCGTCGGCACCGAGGGCAACGAGGCGGTCTTGACGATCAGCGATACCGGCCCCGGCTTTTCCGCGCAGGCACGCACACGGCTGTTCGAGCCTTTCCATACCACGAAAGCCGGCGGCACCGGGCTGGGGCTCGCCTCCGCGCTGGCCATCGCCCGCGCCCACGGCGGCGATCTTGAAATCGGTCCGGCGAGCGAGCCGGGGGGAAGGGTGATCCTGCGCCTGCCGCTTGCCGATCAGGCGCGGCCGAAGGTGGATGCGCCGCGATAGCCGGCCTCGGCAGCCGCCACCGGAATCAGGTCGCGGCCGACGATGGCCCGTCCCTTGGGGCCATAGAGGAAATCGAAGAACGGCACCATGCGGTCGGGCTGCCATGCGCGGAAGATCAGCGACAACGGTCCGGTGAGCGGATAGCGCGCGCGATCGCGGTCGGGACGCTTGCCGTCGAGCGCCAGCAGGCGCAGCTTGCCGGACTCGACCAGCGGCCGGGCGAAGACCCAGCTGACCACGCCCAGCCCGGCCTCGAAGCGCGACACGAGGTCGACGATCTGCTCGTCGGTGTCGACGAACAGCGCCTTGCCCGACCAGTCCGGCCGGTTGTCGAGCAGCGCGGCGCGCACCGGCTCGACATAGTCAGGGCAATGCTTGCGCACCACCTGGGCAATGGGCTTGGCGGCACCGCCGAGTTCTTTCCAGTCGAGAATCCTGCCGTGCGCAACGGCTTTCAGCTGCGCCAGCGAAATGCCGGTCACCGTGTTCGAGCCGTGCGCCACCACGGCCTTCAGGTCGTGGGCGACCAGCAGATGCGGAAAGCCCTCCGCCGCCGAACCTTTTACCGGGCAGCACATGCCGCCGAAATCGACGCTGCGGCGCTTGATGCCGGCAATGCCGTCGTCGCAGCCGCCCCCTGCCACCGCCAGCCGTCCGCCCGTCGCGGCGAAGGCCGGAGCCACGTCCTTCAACGCGCCGTAGGCTAGGATGTGCGTGCCCTGATAGGAAAGCTCGCCGGCGCCCGTCGAAGCGACGAAGATCGGCAAGGCGCGCGGGCTGCGACAGATGTCGCCGCCGGGCAATGCCGGTACTGCGGCGCCGACAGGCAGTCGCCATGCAGCGGCGACCAGCGCCGTGCCGGCCAGGGAGAGAAAATCGCGACGATTCATCGGGCCAGTGTAAACGAAAGTCGGCGCTGGCGAGACGGCATGCGCGGTTATCGCCGGCGCTTCCAGGGATAGGGTTCGACCTGGGCGTTGTCGATGCGATAGCCGGTCGCGCCTTCGGCGGTGACGGCAGCCACGGTACGCAAGGTGCCGGTGACCCAGACCGGAAAGATGGCCTGATCGGGCGGCACAGCCGTGGCCGGCAGCACATGCACGATCTGGTTGGCGGGGGGCGGCGGCGTGTGAATGCAGGCGCCGAAATATGGCACCAGCAGGAATTCGCGAATGCCCTTGTCGTTGCGCTCGAGCGTGACGGTGAAGCCGGCCAGCCGTACCTTCTTGCCATCGAGCGTCTTGACGACCGGTGCCTTGTCAGCGTCGGCGCGTAACCTTTCCAGGAGTTCGTTCGCACGCGGATCGTTGTCGGACAGGGAAGCGAGGTCTACGCCTTTCAAGGCATCGTGCGCGCCGGATCCCTTGGGCATCAAATCATCCCATTCGAGATCGGCAACGCCCGCGGGCGGCGGTTTTTGCGCCTCGGGCGTCACCCGTTCGCCAACGCGAGGCACGCCATCCTGCGCATGAACGCCAGTGGCCATCAGCAATAAAACGGCGAGGCCGCATAACAGCCGGCCTCGCCCCTTTGTGCTGGTTGCCTTAGCGCGGCAGTTCTTCAAAGACATTGGTCCAGACGTTGAGCACCTGCGTGCCGCCCGGCGCGTTGCCGGTCTTGATTTCCTTCACATAGGACAGCGTCTGCATGTCGATCTTGTGCAGGTTGCCGTCGCCGGCATTCGACAGATAGCCGTAGCGGCTGTCCTTGGTGAAAGCGACGTGCCCCATGCGACCCTTGCCGATGTTCAGGTCCTTGACCACCTTGAACCCCTGCGTGTTGTCGATGATCGATACCCAGTTGTTGCCGTAGTTGGTCACTACTGCGTACTTGCCGTCCGGCGTGTTGTAGGTGTGGCCGATGCCGGTCGACACGGTGTCGGTACGCGTCACGAACTTCTTGGTGGCGGCGTCGAACACGGCGACTTCGGTGCCGACCAGCTTGCTGCCAGGCCCGCGGTTAAGCATGAAGTAATACTTGCCGTCCTGGGTAAAGTTGCCATGGTGACCCTCGATGACGCCCTGATTGAGCAGCGGCATCTTGATCTGCGCAATCTGCTTGAAGCTGCCCACCTCGAACACGAGTGCGCCGGGATAATTGGCGTCGCGGTCCTTGCCTTCGATCACTACCCAGACTTCCTTGCCATCCGGGCTCGGGTTGACGTAGTGAGGCTTGGTTGGCGTCTTGATCTTTTTCACCGACCAGTCGGTGGTGTCGATGATCACGAAATTGTCGTCGACGCGATCGACGGTGAATGCATAGCGCGAGTCGAGGCTCCAGGCATTGTGCATGGAAGTCGGCCCCTTGGCCTGGCCGGCGACATCGAGATCGACGTTTTTCACCACCTTGTCGGTCGCTGTGTCGATGAAGGCGACGCGCAGCTTGCCGTTATCGAGGCCCCAGTGATTGATCATCACCAATTTGCCGTTCGGGCTGACGACCGGGTGCTTGGGCCGGTTGCCGGTCTTGACCTTGCCGGCCACCGCGCGCTTGTCGAGATCGAGCACGGTCACCGTCGTGCCGCCTTCGCCTTCGGAGCCGACATACACCTTGCGGCCGTCGGGCGTCGTGGCGCCCAGCGCGGCGTTCTGCTTCTCGGTCGGCAACGTGGCGACGACCTGATCCGTTGCCGGATCGACCAGGAATGCCTGGCCGCTGCCGCCATGCAGGTGGACGATCAGGTTGGGCCATTTGACCGACGCTTGCTGGCCGCCGCCGGTCGTGGCGCAACCGCCAAGGGTGAATGCGGCGGCAACGCCGAGTGCGATGAGGGTCTTGTTGATCTGCATGCTTCCTCCAGAGTGTTGTGAGTCCTGCCGACACGGCGGGGTCTGGAGTTAATGCACTGTTCGTGCCTGTTTGCCCGAATGGCTAACTGCTTGTTTATTGGTGAATGGCGTATGGCGAGCTATGGCGTTTTGCCATAGTCGATTGAGCAAGCCTGTGAAATATGCCAGGGTTCGTGCCGCGCCCCTTGCGCTGTTCGAAGATGAAGACCCCGATGGCGAAGGGCAGGTAGACGACCGTGACGATGTAGGAGAGGAGTTCCCGGGTTGCGAGGGTCATTCGATCTGATGGATTCGGTCTGATGGATTGGCCAAAGAGGAAATGGCTGCATAATTTGAGTATGAACAGCAATACATCTTCCGTACTGATCGTCGAGGACAATGCCGATCTCGCTGCCAATCTGGCCGATTACCTTGAAGTGCACGGGTTCGTGCCCGACGTCGCGCAAGATGGCGTAACAGCGCTGCACTTGGCCGTGACCAACCGTTACGATGCTATCGTCCTCGATTTGACTCTTCCCGGAATCGATGGCCTCACCGTGTGCCACCGCTTGCGCCAGGATGCCCGCTCCACCGTGCCTATCTTGATGCTGACAGCGCGCGGTTCGCTGGTCGACAAGGAGGCAGGCTATGCCGAAGGCGCAGACGACTACCTGGTGAAGCCCTTCGAGTTGCGTGAGCTGGTCCTGCGTCTGCAGGCCTTGCTACGCAGGAATTCAAATGCAGGCAGGGCGCAACGGCTCAACGTCGATGACCTGGTGTTTGATCTGGGAACGCTTGAGATCACGCGTGCCGGCAAGCCGCTGATGCTTCCGGCCATGTCGCGCCGCATCCTGGAACTGCTGATGCAGCGATCTCCCCATGTCGTGCCGCGGGTTGATATCGAGATTGCCTTGTGGGGCGATTCGCCGCCGGATAGCGATGCCTTGCGCGTGCATATGCACACCCTGCGGCTGGCGATCGAACCACCCGGCAGTCGTCCGCTGTTGCGCACCGTGCGGGGGGTCGGCTATCAACTGGTGGGAGAAAATGCTGAAACCGCATGACTTGCGCGATCGCGTCGCGCGATTCTTTGCCGTTTTCGGTGCGCTGCTGAGCATCCTGATGGCACTGGTGGTCTTCCGGGCAGCCGACGATCTTGGCCGGCGCTTGGTCGATGAAACCCTGAGCGCCGAACTCGACGACTACATCGTCCGGCGCGAACACAACCCGAATTCCTTGCCGCCTTCGTCGGTCATGGTGCAGGGCTATGTTCGCGAAGAGGGGCGTGCCAGCGAGATTCCTGCCTACCTTGCCGATCTGTCGCCAGGCTGGCACAACATTGGCGTGGGCACGTTGCATTATCGCGTCCTGATTCTCGACCGCGGGAGCGCGCGTTATTACCTGCTCCACGAGACTTCCGTGCAGGCACGGCGGCAAGAGCGTTTTCTGTGGTTGATCGGCGCGTTTGTTGTGGCGGCAACCCTGCTTTCTGCATTCGGCGGTTTGTGGTTGTCCGGAGCAGTGGTTGCGCCGCTATCGCAACTCACCGCACAAGTCCGCCATCGGCGCATCGAGGATGACGAAGGGCCGTTGGCCGACGACTTCGCCGATGGCGAAATCGGCGAACTGGCGCGGGTATTCGACCGCCAGTTGCTGCGCCTGCGTGCCTTCATCGAGCGCGAGAAAGCCTTCAATGCCGACATGAGCCACGAGCTGCGTACCTCGCTGGCCGTTATCCTCAGCGCGACGGAGATCCTGCTCGAGGATGCCACGCTGACCGAAAAGCAGCGCGGCCGCATCGACCGTATTGACCGGGCTGCGCGCGACATGATGGAGCTCGGCACGGCCCTGCTGCTGATGGCCCGTGAGCAGAGCGCGTCGGAGGGGATCGGTATCTGCAAGCTCGCCGACGTGATCGAACACGCAGTGGATCGCCACCAGTATCTGCTTGCAAACAAGCCGGTCAGCTTTGAAATGCAACTCGATCATGGGGTCGATTTGCCGGCCGATCCCGCGCTTGTCGACATCCTGGTCGGCAACCTGATCCGCAATGCCTTCGCCTACACTGATCGAGGCCAGGTGACGATCCGCCAGGATCGTGCCGGTTTCAGTGTTGTCGATACTGGCCGGGGTATGTCCCCGCAGGTCGCCAGCCAAGCCTTCGTGCGGCATTTCCGTGGCATGTCCAGCCTCGGATCAGGCATTGGCCTCTCGCTGGTCAAGCGCATTTGTGACCAGTACGGCTGGCAGATCCACGTCGAAAGCCACGAAAATCAGGGAACGAACATTTCCATCCGCTTCGACTAAGGTACCTGTCGGTTAACATTTCCTTGACGCACCCTTAACGCGACGCTAACGCGTCATTGGATACCTTCGCCTCATCCATTCTTGATGAGGTGATTCGCAATGACAGCCACGCCCGCCAGTGTTCATGCGCATGTGCCCGCGGATGTGCACGCGCTTGACTCCGCTGCGCGCATGGGTGGGGTAATCAACTGGCAGCGCTATCTACCCTTCCTGCGCTGGTGGAGGCGGGTGAGCCCGGCCACGTTGCGTGATGACCTGCTCGCCGGCCTGACGGGTGCCTTGGTGGTGCTGCCGCAGGGGGTGGCTTTCGCCACCATCGCTGGCATGCCTCCTGAATATGGACTGTACGCCGGCATGGTACCGGCCATTGTTGCTGCCTTGTTCGGCTCGTCCTGGCATCTGGTCTCGGGACCGACCACGGCGGCTTCGGTTGTTCTGTTCTCCGTACTTAGCGCACATGCGGCTCCCGGTAGTGCCAGCTATATCGGCATGGCTCTGGTCCTGACCCTGTTGGTCGGTTTGGTGCAGCTGTTCATGGGCCTGGCACGCCTCGGCAGCCTGGTCAATTTCATATCTCACGCGGTCATCATCGGTTTCACGGCCGGTGCAGCGCTGTTGATCGGAGCCAATCAGGTCGGGAATTTCTTTGGCATCGTGGTGCCTGCGGGCAGCGGATTCATCGGCGCGCTGGAAACCCTGGCCACGCATCTGGAGGCCATCAATCCCTTCGTCCTCGGCGTAAGTGCCACCACCCTCGCGGTCGGCATTGCCACCCGCCACTGGTTGCCCCGTGTGCCCTACATGATCGTCGCGATGGGTGCCGGCGGAATCCTGGCCGCCATGCTGAATCTGCAGTTTGGCTTGGAGACAACCCGGATCACTACAGTCGGTGCGTTGCCCGCCACGCTTCCGCCGCTGTCGGTGCCGCCGCTATCGTTCGATTCCTTGCGTAGCCTCGGTACCGGCGTATTGGCGGTCGCCCTGTTGGCCCTGACCGAGGCGGTGTCGATCGCGCGCGCAATGGCATTGAAGACAGGGCAGTCGCTCGACGGCAACCAGGAGTTCATCGGCCAAGGTCTCTCCAACATCGTCGGCAGTTTCTTTTCCGGCTACGTTGCCACCGGTTCCTTCAATCGCAGCGCCGTGAATATCGATGCTGGCGCCAAGACCCCGCTCGCGGCGGTGATGGGTGCCCTCCTGCTGATGATTCTGGTGCTTCTAGTAGCTCCGCTTGCCGACTGGCTGCCTAATGCCGCGATGGCGGGCGTGTTGTTCCTGGTGGCCTGGTCGCTGATCGATATTCCGCATATCCGCCAGATCCTGCGCGCCAGCCGCAGCCAGAGCCTGATTCTCGTCAGCACCTTCCTCGCCGCCCTGCTGTTTAGCCTTGAGGAGGCGATCATGCTTGGGGTTTTGCTGTCATTTACCTTCTACTTGCGGCGTACTTCGCGGCCAGCGATTTTGGCACGCATCCCCGATCCGGACTCGTCGCGGCGCAAGTTCATCAACGTCACGGCCGGAACCCGGGAATGCCCGCAATTGCGCATTGTGCGCATCGACGGCTCGCTGTATTTCGGATCGACTGGCCACCTTGAGGAACAACTGGCGTGCGAAGGCGAGCAAGCCCACCTCGTCATCGTCGGCGATGGCATCAATTTCATCGACATGGATGCCGCCGAGTTCATCGCCAATGAAGCCGAGCGGCGGCGTGCCGCTGGTGGCGGGCTGTATTTCATCCGCCTGAAAAAGGCGATCCGGGTGTCACTGCGTCAGGGCGGTTATCTGCAACGCCTGGGCAGGGATGCAATTTACGAATCCAAGTCGGGGGCGATCGATGGGATCTTCCGTCGCCTCGACATGGAACGGTGCAAGCACTGCAGCTTGCACGTATTCAACGAGTGCCATGCCACGAATCGGTTGCCAGTGGGAAACGTCTTCCCGATGCACCATGTGGCCATGGCGGGAGACTGACATGAAAGCCTATCGAAGAATCCTCCTGGCAAGTTTTTCCACCTGCCCGAGTGTTACCCAGCTGACACTCTGCCGCGAATTGGTTGCGCAGCCGGGCGACGGCAAAGCGCGCGTGGTGATGTTCCAGGATCGCGACACTGTGTTCGAGTCGGATGGTCCAGCCGGTATTTTCCCGCAAGACGAACTGATCAGGAGCAGGGCCGCCGATGCAAGGCAGCGTCTTGACCTGCTACTAGAATGCAGCGGCCTCGGCCAGGTACCGTCGGCGGTCCGGGTGGGCGAACCGAAGGAGTTGCTGGCACGCGAGTTGAAAAACTGGCATCCGGACCTGGTCGTTGTCTCCCGCGGCTGGGGGCATGCACGCCGAGTCGTGCGTGCCGCGCGGCAAGCCGGCATCCCTGTTCCGGAAGTCATGGCAGTCGCGCCTGATCATCTCCTCAGGAAACTGCTGAATGCCTTGCTGCCGCTGAGCGCCGGAATCCTGCGTTTCCCGCCGGGTAATTTCGATGGATCGTTCCATGGCGGCCATCACCCTGCCACAGGCTGGCGAGGATGAGCGTGCAGGCCCTGATGAAAGCTTTCTGGCGCGCGGTGACCCGCGCCTGTGTCGAGCTGGCCGAGTCGGAAGCTGGTGAGTTCATGACCACTCGAGAAAAATCGCGCCTGCTCGATGCGCTGATGCGTGACCAGCGCGAGCGTCAGCGCGCGAAAACGATGGTTCATGCCGAAGCGAACGAGACTCCCTTGACAGCCAGGCATATCCAGTCGGCCTAGACGGGAGGGCACCGGTAGTCTGATGCCGTCCCGGCGCTGCTCACGGTCGCTACGCCCCCGCCCATGGCGGGGCCCCCTTCGCTGTTCGCAGCTTCATGCGCCGACTTTTACTTTGCCATCTTGCACTCGCCGACGTAGGCGTCGGCATGGTCGGTGAAGATGGTGCCCATCAGCTTGTTGGTGATGCGGCCCTTTTCGTCCTTGCGGACGACGCGCAGGAAGTAGTCCTGCACCGGGTAGTGGTTGCTGTTGAACTTGAACTTGCCGCGCACCGAGGCGAACTTGGCAGCTTCGAGCGCCTTGCGCACCGCCGCCTTGTCGGCCAGATTACCCTTGGTATCGCGCACCGCTGCATCCATCAGCATCGCCGCGTCGTAGCCCTGCGAGGCGTAGAGCGAGGGGATGCGCTTGTATTCCTTCTCGAAGTCGGCGACGAATTTCTTGTTGGCCGCGTTGTCAAGGTCGTGCGCCCAGTGTGAGGAGTTGAAGGTGCCGAGCATCGGCTCGCCGACCGCCGGGATGACGTCCTCGTCGGCGGCGAAGCCGGAGGTGATCAGGCGCATTTCCTTCGACAGGCCGGCGGCGACGAACTGCTTGATGAAGTTGATGCCCATGCCGCCGGGCAGGAAGAAGAAGACGGCGTCGGGCTTGGCGGCGCGCAGTTGCGCGAGTTCGGCCGCGTAGTCGAGCTGGCCGAGCTTGGTGTACATCTCGTCGGCCATCCTGCCCTTGAAGAAGCGCTTGAAGCCGTTGATCGCATCCTTGCCGGCGGGGTAGTTCGGCGCGACGCCGATGACGTTCTTGTAGCCCTGGTCGGTGGCCCACTTGCCCATCGCTTCGGCGACGTTGTCGTTCTGCCAGGCGACGTTGAAGAAGAAGGGGTTGCAATCCTTGCCGGCGAGTAGCGAGGGGCCGGCGTTGGCCGAGATGTAGAAGGTCTGGCTGTCGAACACCGGCTTGGCGACGGTGAGCAGGATGTTCGAGAAGACGATGCCGGTCATGAAGTCGACCTTGTCCTTCTTGATGAAACGTTCGGCGATCTGCTTGCCGGTATCCGGCTTCTGCTGGTCGTCGGCGATGACGACCGTGGCAGGGAGGCCGCCGAGCTTGCCGCCCAGGTGCTTCAGCGCGAGCTGGAAGCCGTCGCGGATATCGACGCCGAGGCCGGCGGCCGGGCCGGACAGGGTCGATACGAAGCCGACTTTCACGGCATTGTTTGCGGGGGCGGCCTGGGCGGTACAGAGTGTGGTGGCGAGTAGTGCGGCAAGCAGGGTTTTTTTCACGATGTCTCCTCTATGTGGATGATTAAAGGCTGTCTCTCCAGACGCGAATCGCGCCGAAGGTTGCCGCGTCGTTCGCGGGGCGATGTCCGAGCCACGCGGTCGCGGCGGCGACGACGCCGGGCGCCGACCAGCGCAGGAAGGGGTTGGTGGCTAGTTCTTCGGCCAGCGTGGCGGGTACGGAGGGCTGGCCGGCGGCGCGCTGCGCGGCGACGGACGTGATACGTGCGTCGAGCGCGGCATTGTCCGGCTCGACGGTTTTCGCGAAGCGCAGGCAGGATTGCGTGTATTCGTGGGCGCAATAGACCAGCGTGTCCGGCGGCAGCGCGGCGAGGCGGGCGAGCGAGGCATGCATCTGCGCCAGCGTGCCCTCGAAAACGCGCCCGCAGCCGGCGCCGAACAGCGTATCGCCGCAGAAGAGAATGCCTGGACGATAGAATGCGATATGGCCAAGCGTATGCCCCGGCACCTCAATCACCTCGAACTCGGCGCCCAGCACGGAGATGCGCTCGCCGTCGCACAGCGGGTGCGTCACGACCTCGGCCGCCTCGCGCGCGGGGCCATGGACAGGTACCGGATATTTGGCGACGAGCTCGGCGATGCCGCCGATGTGGTCGCCATGCCGGTGCGTGACGAGGATGGCCGTCAGGCGAGCGCCGACTTTTTCGAGATAGCGCTCCACCGGCGCGGCTTCACCCGGGTCGACCAACGCGACCTGGCCGTTCTCTCTCAGCGCCCAGATGTAGTTGTCTTCGAAGGCGGGGATGGGTTCAATCTGCATGGCGGTCGATTGTAATGGCGATTCAGCGATTTTCAGACTGGCTGGAAACCGCGCAGGGGCAGTACGTGCTCGGCTGGGAGCTGGCCAAGCTCGATAATCTGCTGGCGGACATCTTCGGCTTCAATGCCGTGCAGATCGGTTTTCCGCAGGTCGATTTCCTGCGCGCAAACCGCATGCCGTTCCGTTTCTACTGCTGCGACCATGCCGGCGTCGCGGTGAAGAGCGATCCGCATCACCTGCCGTTCGCGACCAACAGCCTCGACCTCGTCGTGCTGCCGCATGTCCTTGAATTCGATGCGAATCCGCATCAGATCCTGCGCGAAGTCGATCGCGTGCTGGTGCCCGAAGGCAGCGCGGTCGTCGTCGGTTTCAACCCCTTCAGCCTGTGGGGCTTGCGGCGCTTGCTGGCCGGCAAGCGCGGTGAAGCGCCGTGGCAGGGCCGCTATATCAGCGTGCCGCGCCTGCGCGACTGGTTCGCGCTGCTCGGCCATGAAACCCGCGCCGGTGCGTTCGGCTGCTATGTGCCGCCGGTGCAGCAGGAGAAATGGCTCACCCGTTGGCATTTCATGGAGGCGGCGGGCGACCGCTGGTGGCCGATCGCGGGCGGCGTCTATGTCGTGCAGGCGCTCAAGCGCCAGCAGGGCATGCGCCTGATCACGCCGAAGTGGAAGGACCGCATGGCGCGGGCGAAGGCGCTGGCGCTGATGCCGCAGAAACCCCTGACGCAGAGAAACGAAAAGATTGGCGACGCGCAATGAAGGACATGGTTGAAATCTTCACCGATGGCGCCTGCAGCGGCAATCCCGGCCCGGGCGGCTGGGGCGCGCTGCTGCGTATTGGTGCCAAGGAAAAGGAACTGTCGGGCTACGATCCGGCGACGACCAACAACCGCATGGAACTGATGGCGGTGATCGAGGCGCTGCGTGCCCTGAAACGTCCGGTAACGGCGCGCGTGCATACCGATTCGCAGTACGTACAGAAGGGCATCAGCGAATGGATCCACGGCTGGAAACGGCGCGGCTGGAAGACCGCCGATCGCCAGCCGGTGAAGAATGCCGACCTCTGGCAGGCGCTCGATGCGCTGACGGCGGGACATAAAATCGAATGGCTGTGGGTACGCGGGCATGCCGGGCATGTCGAGAATGAACGCGTCGATGCGCTGGCGCGTCAGGCAATTGAGGAAAATCGATGAGTGAGTTACGACAGATAATGCTGGATACGGAGACGACCGGTCTCGAATGGCGGCAGGGCGATCGCGTCATCGAGATCGGCTGCGTCGAACTGCTGAATCGCAAGCTGACCGGCAAGCATTTCCACCGCTACCTGAATCCGGAGCGCGGGATCGCCGCCGGCGCGCAGGCCGTGCATGGCCTGACCGACGAGTTTCTTGCCGACAAGCCGAAATTCGCCGAGATCGCCGACGAGCTGCTTGAGTTCCTGAATGGCGCCGAGGTGATCATCCACAACGCGCCTTTCGACGTTGGCTTTCTCGATTACGAACTCGGCCTGATCGACCGCGAACCACTCAAGACGGCCTGCGATTCCATCACCGACACCTTGCGGATGGCCCGCGACTTGCGCCCCGGCAAGAAGAACAGCCTCGATGCGCTGTGCGCGGAATTCGGTATCGACAATTCGGGTCGGCAGCTGCACGGTGCGCTACTCGATGCGGAACTGCTCGCCGAGGTTTATCTGGCCATGACGCGCGGGCAGGAAAGCCTGATGATGGACCTCGACAGCGGTACGGCGGCGGCGATTGCCTTCATCCGGGGCGAGCATCCGCCGATCCGCGTGGTTTCCGCTTCGGCGGACGAACTGGCCGAGCACGAGCGCGTGCTCGCCGAGATCGACAAGGAGAGCAAGGGAAAAACACTGTGGCGCACCCTGGAACCTGGGGCGCCACAGTCAGCCTAGAGCCTGAACAGGAAGACGGCGGTTGCGATGCTGCCGAAG
>Ga0172375_10005947_pt1 | contig 17316 bp, 15 predicted proteins | sample LakKiv1m_FD_114537 | JGI IMG/M metagenome (GOLD analysis project Ga0172375, IMG submission 114537) | Freshwater microbial communities from Kabuno Bay, South-Kivu, Congo - kab_092012_11.1m | ecosystem: Environmental > Aquatic > Freshwater > Lake | place: Democratic Republic of the Congo...
CCCGGCCCCGGCCTGTTTTCCCTTGCTGTCACCCGGTCCACCTGCCAAAATAAGCACCGTTCATTACCCGAAGGAATCGCGGACCCGCCAGCCAGTAGCCAGTGTTGCACTGGCTACTGGCTGGCGGGATTGATAAAAAGGCGCATCCCGTTTATCATTCCTACCTGGATAGTGAAAATTCATCCTTATGAAATCGGGGCAATTCAAAAAGGCATTCTATGTCGTTCATGGCACCGTTGGACTGGATGGTGATTCTGGGCTACTTCGCCGTGCTGGCGGCGGTGGTCGTGGCCACGCGGCGGAAACAGGAGACCTCGCAGGACTTCTTCCTGGGCGGGCGCAGCGTGGGTTGGCTGGCGATCGGCGCGTCGATTTTCGCCGCCAACATCGGATCGGAGCACGTGATCGGTCTGGCCGGGCAGGGGGCCCGCACGGGACTCAGCATGGCGCACTGGGAGTTCCACGCGTGGGTGCTGGTGCTGATGGCGTGGGTGTTTTTGCCTTTCTACTACAACTCGGGTGTGCAGACGATGCCGGAGTTTCTTGAGCGTCGTTTCGGCGAACGCGCCCGCTGGATTCTGTCGCTGGTATCGCTGGCCGCCTACGTGCTGACCAAAATCTCCGTGACCGTTTTCGCGGGCGCGCTCTTCTTTGAGGTGATGCTGCCCGAGCTGTCGCTGACCGTCGCAGGGCATACGGTCGGTTCGTTCTGGATCGGCGCCTTCGCGACGGTGCTGCTGGCGGGCGTTTACGCGTCGTTCGGCGGTCTGCTGGCGGTCGTCTACACCGATCTGGTGCAGACCGGCATCATCCTCACGGGGTCGCTCTCGGTGACGTTCTTTTCGCTCGCCAAGCTGGGGGCTACGGCGCCGAGTGGAACGGTGTTCGACGGCTGGGGCGTTTTGAAGGCGACGCTGAAGGCGAAGCCCGAAATCGTCGACGCGTTTTCGCTCTGGCATCCGCTCTGGCATCCGACGCTGCCGTGGCTGGGCGTCGTGGTGGCGTCGGTCACGATCGGCGTCTGGTATTGGTGTACGGACCAGTTCATCATCCAGCGCACCTTGTCGGCGCGCAACCTGACGAACGCGCGGCGTGGCGCGCTCTGGGGCGGGGTCCTCAAACTCACGCCGGTTTTCATTTTCCTCGTCCCCGGCATGCTGGGCTACGCGTTGCACCAGCACGGCATCATCCACATCCCGTCCGACGCGGCCGGGGGGATCGACGGCGACAAGGTGTTCCCGACGCTGGTGACGGCGCTGCTGCCGACGGGTTTCCGCGGGTTGGTGGTCGCGGGGCTGGTGGCGGCGCTGATGAGTTCGCTGGCAAGCCTTTTCAACTCTGTGGCGACGCTCTTCACGGTGGACGTCTACAAGAAGTTGCGGCCGGACGTGTCGGAGCGCTGGCTGGTGCATATCGGGCGCTTGACGACTGTCGTGATGACCGCGCTGGGCTTGGTCTGGGTGCCGATCATGAAGGCGGTGTCCGGCGGCGGGCTCTACCAGTACATCCAGGCCGTGCAGAGTTTTCTCGCGCCGCCCATCGTGGCGGTTTTTCTGCTGGGGCTCTGCTGGCGGCGCTGCAATCTGCGCGGGGCGGTGTGGGGGCTTTCGCTGGGCTTCGTGATCGGCATGGCTAAGCTGACGGTCGACGCGCTTTTCCGCACGGGGACGCCGGGCACGCTCCTGTATCGTGTCGCGCACTTCCAAGACTTCTATTTTTCCGGTATTCTGCTCGCCGTCAGTCTGCTGATCGTCGTAACGGCGTCGCTGACGGCCCCCGCGCCGGACCCGGCCCAGATCAAGGGCGTCTGTTTCAGCACACTGGACGCCGCGTACCGGCGCGTCAACCGAGCGAGCTGGAACAAGGTGGACGTGATCGCGTCGTGTATCGTTGTGGGACTGGTGGTGTGCGCCTACGCGTATTTCTGGACGTGGCTGAGGTAGGGAATGGAATGTCCAATAACCAACAAGGAATGTCCAATGATGAAGGAAAGAAGGCAATTGGATATTGATGATTCCTTGTTCGATATTGGATATTCATCGCAAGCAGCTACGGTCGATATCGCGAGGCCGTTTCGCAAGTGACGTTATCCGCTTATTCATTTACGATTATGAGGATCAAAACGGAGCAGGGATGTTGAAAAATTGTTGAAGGAGTCGCTATGCCAAAGTATGCAATCGGTTTGGACTACGGCACCAATTCGTGCCGCTCGTTGATTGTGAATCTGGAGACGGGGGCGGAGGTTGCGTCGCACGTGTTCGGCTATCCGTCGGGGAGGATGGGCGTGATCGGCGACCCGCGCGACCCCAACGTGGCGCGTCAGAATCCGGCGGATTATCGTGAGGGGCTCATCGAAAGTGTGACGCAGGGGTTGGCGAAGGCGCGAGCGGTGGATCCTGAGTTTTCGGCCGAGCGGGTTGTGGGCATCGGCGTCGATACAACGGGCTCCACACCTATTCCGGTTGATCAGCAGGGTGTGCCGTTGGCGTTCAATGAGGCGTTCAAAAACAACCCGAACGCGCAGGCGTGGCTCTGGAAAGACCATACGAGCCACGCCGAGGCTGCCGAAATCACGGCGCTTGCCCGCGCCCTGCGTCCGCAGTATTTGGCCAAGTGCGGCGGGACCTACTCGTCCGAATGGTTCTGGGCGAAAATTCTTCACTGCAAACGCGCCGATCCGCGCGTGTTCGAGGCGGCGTTCAGCTTTGTCGAACTGTGCGATTGGATACCCGCGCTGCTTACGGGCATCGAAAATCCGCTGACGCTCAAACGGGGCGTTTGCGCGGCCGGCCACAAGGCGATGTATGCCGCGACGTGGGGCGGGCTGCCTGATAAGGATTTTCTGTCGGCGCTTGATCCGGCGTTGGCATCGCTGCGCGACCGGCTCTACGATGCCGCCTGCACGGCGGACATCAGGGCGGGCGGGCTGTGCGCCGAGTGGGCGAAGCTGCTGGGGTTGCCCGAAGGACTCGCGGTGGCGGTCGGCGCGTTCGACGCGCACATGGGCGCGGTGGGCGCCGGCTGTGCGGAGGGCACGCTGGCCAAGATTCTGGGCACCAGCACGTGCGATCTGCTGGTCGCGAAGAACGACCGGCCGCTCGCCGACATTCCCGGCGTATGCGGCATCGTGGACGGTTCGGTGATTCCCGGCTCTTACGGCATCGAGGCCGGACAGTCGGCCGTGGGCGACATCTTTTTGTGGTATATGAACAATCTGGTGCCGGACACGTACGGCAAAAGCCAGGGCGCGAAGTTCAGCGCATTGGACGCCGAGGCCGACCGACTCAAGCCCGGCGAAAGCGGCCTGCTGGCGCTCGACTGGAACAACGGTAATCGGTGCGTGCTGACCGATGTGCGGCTCTCGGGGCTGCTGCTCGGGCAGACGCTGCACACGACGGCGGCAGAGGTTTACCGCGCGCTCGTCGAGGCCACCGCGTTCGGCGCGCGGATGATCATCGACCGCGTGCGCGAGTACGGCGTGCCCGTCAAACAGGTCATTGCCTGCGGCGGGTTGGCCGTGAAAAGCCCGTTCCTGATGCAGGTCTACGCGGACATTCTCGATATGTCGATGGCGGTGGCGGCATCCGACCAGACTTGCGCGCTGGGCGCGGCGCTTTTCGGCGCGGTGGCGGCGGGTGCCTTTTCCGACATTGAGGAGGCGCAGCGTCAGGTTTGCCGCGTGCGAGAAAAAATCTTCACGCCGATCCCGGCGAACGTGGCGGTGTATGCGGAGCTGTTCAAGCTCTACCGCCAGCTTCACGATGGCTTCGGTATGGCGACGTGGCGCGGAAACATGGCCAACGTGATGAAGGATTTGATCGCGATCCGGGAAAAACAGCGGGGATAGAGGAGCCGAAGGAATCGACCGAATCGAATCATTCGATTGAATCGATTCTCTCGGAAAGGCATCATGCTCGAAGAACTGAGAGAGAGCGTTTGCGAAGCCAATCTCGAACTGGTCCGTCAGGGCTTGGTCACGCTGACGTGGGGCAACGTGAGTGGAATCGACCGCGCGAGCGGCCGGATGGTGATCAAGCCGAGCGGCGTGGCTTATGACATGTTGACGCCGGAGTCGATGGTTGTGACCGATCTTGACGGGCGCGTCGTTGAGGGAGACTATGCGCCGTCTTCCGACACGCCGACCCACTTGGTCCTATACAAGGCGTTCCCGAACGTCGGCGGCATCGTTCACACGCACAGCGCATGCGCCACGGCGTTTGCGCAGGCATCGCGCGAGATTCCGTGTTTCGGCACGACGCACGCCGATCATTTTTATGGTCCCGTGCCGGTGGCGCGGATGCCGACCGCGCAGGAGGTCCGCGACCGTTACGAGCATCATATCGGCGAACTCATCGCCGGACGCTTTCGCGATCTGGACCCGGATGCGGTCCCCGCCGTTCTGGCCGCTGGACACGGCCCGTTCGCGTGGGGCCCCGATCCGAAGAAAGCCGTGGAGAACGCGGTGGCGCTGGAAGCCGTGGCCCGGATGGCGGTGACAACATTGGCGCTGTGTCCGGACACGGCCCCTCTGCCGGAGTATCTGCTGGAGAAACACTACGGGCGCAAACACGGACCGGACGCGTATTATGGACAGAGGAAGGTCCAATAACCAACAAGGAATGTCCAATGATGAACGCTGGACATCAGACATTGGGGAGGAGCCGTTTATGTCGGAAAGAAAATTCGATTTTAGAAGACCGGTTGATTGATTTTGCGGTGCGCGTCATCAAACTGGCGGAAGCGCTTCCAGAGTCAAAAGCGGGTCGGCATATCGGAGAGCAAATTCTGAGAAGCGGAAGTTCGCCAGCCCCAAATTATGGTGAAGCACAGAGTGCCGAATCGCGCGACGACTTTATCCACAAAATCAAAATCGCATTGAAAGAGTTGCGGGAGACCGAAGTTTGGTTGAAGGTTATTGCGCGGGCCGGATTGGTGTCGCCGCCAGAAAGGGTTGATCCGTTATTGAAAGAGACGGACGAGTTGATTTCTATCTTGTTCAAAAGCGTTGAGACTGCGAGAAAGAACGATTCGAAAAAACGGCCATAGGTGTTGGACATTGGATATTCCTTGTTCGATATTGGATATTCATTAAGGAGCATTATGAATCTGATCAACATGCCTGAAATCAAGATCGGAATCGTCGGCGTTTCGCGGGACTGTTTCCCGGCGTCTCTGACGAAGAAGCGCCTCGACGCGCTGATGTCGGAGCTGAAGAAACTGAAGGTGAACGCGGTCGCCTCGTCGGTGATCGTGGAGAACGAGGCGCAGGCGCTGGAGGCGTGCGACGAGCTGGCCTCCGAGGAATGCAACGCGGCGGTTGCGTACTTGGGCAACTTCGGGCCCGAGGCACCGACCACGCTTTTTCTGCGCGACTTTCCCGGTCCCTGCATGGTCGTCGCGGCGGCGGAGGAGAACAAGGCCGTGCTGGCGACCGACCGCGGCGATGCGCTCTGCGGTCTGCTGAACTGTTCGTACAACATCGGTCTGCGTCGGCTCGCGGTCCATATCCCGCAGGTTCCGGTCGGGTTGCCCAAGGACCTCGCGAAAGAGATCCAGTCGTTCGTGCCGGTTGCCCGCGTCGTGGTCGGCGTCACGGGGCTGAAGGTTTTCGGTTTCGGCCCGAGGCCCCAGGACTTTCTCGCCTGCAATGCGCCGATCCAACCGCTCTACGATCTCGGCGTCGAGGTGATGGAAAATTCGGAGCTTGATTTGCTGGCCGCGTATACGAAAGCGGCCGCAGACAAGGCGGCCATCAAGGCGATCGCGAGCGATATGGCCAGGGAATTGGGTGCGGGGTGCTGTTGGCCGGATTTGTTGCCGCGGCTCGCGCAGTTCGAGCTGACGCTGATGAATTTTTACGAAAAGAATCTGGGGGCCGCGACATACGGCGTGTTCGCGGACAAGTGTTGGCCGGCCTTCGAGAGCGCGTTCGGTTTTGTTCCGTGTTACGTTAACAGCCGACTGGCCGGGCGCGGCATCCCCGTGGCCTGCGAGGTGGACCTGTATGGCGCGTTGTCGGAATACATGCTCCAGTGCGCGACGGGTCTGCCCGCCACGCTGCTGGACATCAACAATTCCGTGCCCGCCGATGTGATCAAGGGGAAGAATCTCAAAGGCGTGCCGGCCAAGGACCTCTTCATGGGTTTCCACTGCGGCAATACGTGCAGTTCCTGCATGAAGAACTGCGCGATGAAGTTCCAGCTCATCATGAATCGGGGATTGGAGGGCGGGAAGGCGCCGGATATCACGCGCGGGACGCTGGAGGGGCAGCTCAAGCCCGGCCCGGCCACGATGTTCCGCCTGCAAGGCAACGCGGACGCCGAGCTTGTGAGCTACATCGCCGAGGGCGAGTTCCTCGACATCGATCCGTGTTCGTTCGGCGGCATTGGCGTCGTGGGCATCCGCGATTTCGCACGGTTCTACCGTCATGTGCTCATCGGCAAACATTTCCCGCACCACGGAGGGTTCGGTTTCGCGAGGGCGGGCAAGGCGCTGTTCGAGGCGGTCAAGCTGCTGGGCGTCGAGGACGTCAACACGCCGCTGCCGGAGGGCGTGCGCTATCCGGGAGAAAATCCGTTCGCGTAATGGGCGATAACGTCCAATGCGGAAGGTTGAACGCTTGGGCGTTGAGAGCTTGGTTTCAGCGTTCACTGTTTCACGACCGCGGGAGGGACGCGCGTTTGCGCGTCCGCGGGCAAAGACATAAGGTGGGGAACTATGAAGCATGTGATGATGGTTGCGGTGTTGGCCGTGTGCGAGTGCGGGAATCTGCTGGCCGCGGCGGACAGTTCGATCACGGTGAGCGTCGACAGACCGGGCGCGAAGGCGAGCCCGTTGCTGTGGGGCATTTTTTTCGAGGACATCAACCTGTCGGCCGACGGCGGAATCTACGCGGAGCTGGTGCGCAACCGCTCGTTCGAGGACTCGGACAAGCCGGAATGGTGGACGACGGTCGGAAGCGGCAACGTCAAGATCGACCTGTCGGTCGACGCCGAAAAACCCGTCAGCAACCGAAACCTGCATTCGTTGAAGGTCGTTGTCGGCAATTCCGGCGTGGCGCGCGTGGGCATCGCCAACGGCGGCTATTTCGGCATGTCGGTCGCGAAGGGCGCGGTCTACGACCTGTCGCTTCGGGCGCGGTCCGACGGAACGTTCAAGGGACCGCTGACCGTTTCGCTCGAGAGTGCCGACAGCGTGTGCTACGCCAAAGACCGGGTCAAAGGGCTGACGAGTGAGTGGCAGGCGTTCACATTCGTTCTCAAGTCCGACACGACCGATCCCAAGGCGCGGCTGGTGATCAGCGCCGACAAGCCGGGCACCTTCTGGCTGGACTGCGTGTCGCTGATGCCGCGCGACACGTTCAAGGGCCACGGGTTTCGTAAGGATCTCGCGCAGATGCTGGCCGACCTGAAGCCCGCCTTCATGCGCTTCCCCGGCGGGTGCTGGGTCGAAGGCAACACGATGAAAGAGGCGTACCGCTGGAAAGAGACCATCGGCGATGTCTTTGATCGCCGCTCGCAATACAACCTCTGGGGGTACACGGCGACGCACGGCATGGGCTTTCACGAGTACCTGCAACTGGCCGAGGACATCGGCGCGGAGCCGCTCTTCTGCATCAACGTCGGCATGTCGCATCATGAAAACGTGCCGATGGACAAGATGGGCGAGTTCGTGCAGGATGCGCTGGATGCGATCGAGTACGCGAACGGTCCGGCTGACAGCCGGTGGGGGGCGGTCCGCACCAAAGCCGGACACCCCGCGCCGTTCAACATGAAGATGATGGAGATCGGCAACGAGAACGGCGGGCCCGCCTACTGCGAGCGGTACGCGCTGTTCCACGATGCGATCAAGGCCAAGTATCCGGACTTCCAACTCGTGGCAGACAAATGGAGCGGCATTCCGAAAAACCGGCCGCTCGACATCGTCGACGAGCACTACTACAGCACGCCCGAGTTTTTCATTTCGCAGGCTGGCAAGTACGACGGCTATGATCGCGCGGGCTACAAGGTGTTCGTCGGCGAGTATGCGGTGACACAAGGTACAGGTCAGGGCAGTCTGCGCGGCGCGGTGGGCGAGGCCGCCTTCATGACGGGGCTGGAGCGCAACTCCGATGTGGTTGTTATGGCTTCCTACGCGCCACTTTTTGTGCATGCGAATCACCGGCATTGGAACCCTGATCTGATCGTGTTCGACAGCTCGCGCGCTTACGGGATTCCGTCCTACTACGTGCAGAAGTTGTACTCCGAGAACCGCGGCGGTACCGTGCTGCCGTGTGCCGTGGATTCAACGCCCGCCGAAGCGCCGACCGAATGCGGCATGATCGGCGTCGGCACGTGGTTGACGCAGGCCGAGTTCAAGGACATCAAAGTGACGCGCGACGGCGAGACGCTTTTCACGTGCAACTTTGCAAACGGCACGCAGGGCTGGAATTTGCGCGGCGGCGAGTGGAAGGCCGGGGACGGCGTGCTCAGGCAGTCATCGGATGCCGAGAACGTTCGTGCGATAACCGGAGACAAGAAATGGAGCGACTACACCTACACGCTCAAGGCGCGCAAGCTGGGCGGGCAGGAGGGATTCCTCATTATCTTCGGCGCGGACAGCGAGAACGGAAAGTCGTGGTGGAACCTCGGAAGCTGGGGCAACAAGCGGCACGGCATTGAGGCACCGGGCATCGACACGGAGGCGTCCCGGGTGGACGGTACGATTGAGACCGGCCGCTGGTACGACATCCGCGTTGAGCTGAAGGGCGGCAACATCAAATGCTTCCTCGACGGCAAGCTCGTGCATGACGTCAGCGCCAAGCCTGTGAAGGCGTTGCATGCCTCGTCGACGCTTTCGCCCGACGGCAAAGAAGTGATCCTGAAGGTCGTCAACGCCGCCGCGGCGGCGCGCACGGCCGAGGTTCGGTTGAACGGTGTCGCACGGATCGCAAAGGGGACCAAGGGATGGGTCTTGACGTCCGCCGACGCAATGGATGAGAATGCACTCGATGAGCCAAACAAAGTCATCCCGATTGCGGTGCCGGTCGACGTGTCGTCGCCCGTCTTCACGCGCGAGTTCCCCGGCAATTCCGTCACCGTGCTCCGGCTCCCGGTCGGCAGGTAACGCGAAAGTTCCCGTAGCGAACGCTTGACGAGGTAATCGGTTGGTGACGGGGAGTGCGCGGATTTTGCGTTTCGGACAGCCGTTCGGCTTGGAATCATACGGGAGGGGCAAGCGTCTGCTTGCCCTCCCTCGACAAGTTCGGGACGGGCGGACGAGCAGACGCTCGTCCCTCCCGCGCCTTCGCGCCCGACACGCATCAGATTCGCATCCCCCGGCCACCAATCGCGTGCCTTGACGAGGCGGCTTTCGTTTGTAAGGATGTGAGGCGTTTCGGAAAGCGATGTGGGGGAGGCCGTGGCGTGGTCTCGAAAGCAGAAATGAATGTGCCGCGCGTCGTGTTGGACCCCAACGTCGTGATTTCTGCGCTGCTGTTCAAATCTGGGCAGAAGATAACGTGCCGCTGAGGAACAAATGCAAGGAAACCTGCGAGACGTGCCTTGAAACCAAGCCGACAGGGGGGGAATATGCGCATGCGGTTAGTTGGCTTTGCTCTGTGTGGAACTCTTTTTTCCAGGACGGTTTGCGCGGCGCCCGACGCGAACTTGCCTGTAAGTGTCGAGCACGCTTGGCGCGTGACATGGGAGCGCTTCTACCTGCCCGGTACGCACATCTTTTATGACTACCTGACGAGTTACGTACACGGCAAGGAACTGGCCTGCCTGCCGACCGCCGATGAAGTCGCGCGGCAGGTTCCCAACGAGTGCGGCTATGGCACCGGCATGGAAGACGGCATGATCTCGGCGGGCGTGATGCTGTCGCTGATCACCGACCGCTACGCCGTCACCCGCGAGGAGTCGCTGCGCGACCGCGCGTACGACGTGTTCTTGGGCATCGAGGCGTGTGCGACGGTCCACGGCGTGACAGGGTTCCTTGCGCGGGCGGTCTGTCCCGAGGACCGGAAGAGCGTGTATCCGAACTCGTCGCGCGACCAGTACACGCACGCGGTACACGGTCTTTGGCTTTACTATCACAGCCCGCTGTGCGACGAGCCGACGAAGGCGCGGATCCGCGTGATTCTCTCGGCGATCGCCGACCGCATGACGCGCACCGTTACGCCCGCGAACGACTATGACTCGCTGCGGCTGGACGGTTCGCGCGATACGCGCGGCATCAGCCGCATGTGGAACGTGATGGGCCACGAGGCGGCGCGCCTGCCGATGATTTACGCGGCCGCGTGGGATGCGACCGGTCGCAGCGGTTATCGCGACCTCTGGCGGCGCTACGTCGGACCGGCCGTCGATCAGTCGCAAACGGTCGACGAGCGGCGGATGCCGACCTATGCGTGGCTCCAGATGCAGGCGTCGCTGGAACTGCTGCTGGCGCTGGAGAACGACGAGGCGCTCAAGATCAAGATCGCCCGGGTGATGGCGGCCATCGCGCGTCATTGCGCCGCGCGCGCCAAGGAGGTGGACCGGGCGTCGGCGGGGCTCGACCTGACGGCGCTGTGTACGGACTGGCGCACGGGCGAGGGGTTGAGCATGAAGGGTGGCTATCGCAAGGTGTGGTACAACATCCGTGAGAGCGGCGAGGCGACGCTTGCCGAACTGATGGACGCCGGAACTCCGTTCTCGAACGAACAGACCGCGCTACTCGCCAAGGCGTTCTTGCGGCTGGACATGGACCAGGTTTCGAGCAACGGCATCTATTCGCTGCAGGCCGCGTATTGGAAGGCACGTCGGCGGGGGCTGTTCGGGGGCGGGTGAGGCGTCGGCCGATAAACAAAAAAGTGGGGCGGAGAAGGAATGGGCACATTTTTGTGCCCGGAATTTCCGTGGCCGGTGGGCTAAATCAGCGTTTTTCGCTGTTTTGGGCACGGATTAGTCGGTATTTCTCAGGGTGGCATTTTTTCTGCTTTCGGATGTGCCCCAAGGACGGGGGCCGGCATGAAGAGCATCCTGATCGTCAAAACGGGCACGACCTTTCCAACGCTGAAACAGATCAAGGGCGATTTCGACGGATGGGTCATGCGGGGACTCGGGCGCGATTGCGAGTTCGACATCCACGTCGTGCGCGTGTGCGACGGCGCGGCTCTTCCTCCGCCGCGCGGATGGGCTGGCGTCATCGTCACGGGTTCGCACAGCATGGTCACGGACCGCGAGCCGTGGAGTGAGCGAACCGCCGAATGGCTGGCCCGGACGGTCAAGGCCGACGTGCCCACGTTGGGTATCTGCTACGGCCACCAGTTGCTGGCGTACGCGTTCGGAGGACGGGTCGGCGACAATCCCGGCGGGCCGGAGTTTGGCACGGTGGTCGTGACGCCCAATGCGTGCAGTGAGACCGATCCGATCTTGGGCGATTTTCAAGGCCCCTTCAAGGCGCACATGTGCCATCAGCAGTCGGTGCTCGCATTGCCGCACGAGGCGACGGTGCTGGCCTCGACCCGCAAGGAGGCCTGTGCGGCCTTTTCATTGTCCGACTGCGCGTGGGGCGTTCAGTTCCACCCCGAGTTCGACAGCCGCATCCTGAAAGTTTATGTCCTGCGCCACAAGGACAAGCTCTTGGCCAAAGGCGTTTCGGTGAGGGATGTGTTTGCGTCGTGCATGGAGACCGGGTGTGGTTACGAAGTATTCCGGAAGTTTCTTCAGGTGGTGCGGATTCGCGCCCGTATGCCGCAGAGCCGCCTGCTGGAACCCGCCGTGTGATGCCGGAAATCGATGTAAACACTTTTCGGCAGTGGTGTGATGAGTCGGTCGGTCAGGCCGTAAGGTCCATTTTTGCCGAGTCGGTTCAGATGGCGAAGCGTTCGCTGTGGATATGCGGCGACGGCATGCCGAGTTCCTTCAAAGCGTGCGTGACGCTCGCCATCATGGCCGGGGGACCGCAGAGGATCGCGTCGCGCTCGCGGATGTCCGGCACCAGTCGGGACAGGCGCGCGCGGTCTACACGGCCCCGCTCGCCGGTCCATGAGGGATCGTTGCTCAGGACGTGAATGACGCGCAGACGCCCGCCGGAGGCGGTCGCCAGCACGTCGAGTTCGTCGCGGAACACGATCTCTTGGGCGGTGCGGTTGCCGTAGACGAGCAGGGCGTCGCGTCCCGATAAGACCACCTCTTCGGCTATCGCGCGGAGTGGCGTGATGCCGATGCCGCCTGCGATCAGGAGCAGTTTTTTCGATTTGCAGGCGCGCAGGGTGAGCCGTCCGTGTGGACCGTCGACCAGAACCGGCGTGCTTGGCTTGAGTTCGGGCACGCGCCGCGTAAAAGCGCCCAGTCGCTTGATGGTCAGACGTAAGGGCTTCCCATTCGGTGCGCGCGACAGCGAGAACGGATGGGCCTCCCAGCGAAAGCCGTCCGCCAGGAATCGAACGATCACGAACTGGCCCGCCTCGGCGCGGAACGCAGTCAAGTCGCGGCCGCCGATGTTGATCGAGACGGCATCGTCCGTTTCGGCCTCGACCCGCTCCACGGCGAAGCGGTGCCGTCGCAGGAGCAACAAGGGTCGGACCGCGCGGCCGTAAGCCAAGAACGCCAACACTCCGACATTGAGCGCATACCAATACCAGCGGAAGACGGAATGGTCGGCGAAGTCGCTGCCGGCGATCACTTGATGGGGAAAGATCAAGACGAAAGCCACATAGAGGAACAAGTGCGAGAAATGCCACTCTTCGTACTTGAGCCGAGAACGGAACACGGGGGTTGAGATGATCAGCGCCATGACCATGAGTGCGGTGCCGTCCGTGGCCATCGCAAGACCTCGCCAATTCATCCAGAAGTCGGCCAGTTGCACGAGATAACCGACATCCGCCTGTTTGGCGTGGCCGAGCGTGATGAGCACGGAGTGCAGGACGAGCAGTGCGACCAGTGAAAACCCCAACGTATGGTGGACCCGCGCCAGACGGTCGAACCCACAGATTCGGTCCGCTGTCCGGGAGCGCGAGATCAGGACGAATTGGAAAAGAATCAGAAAGGCGGCCAGAAGTCCGGCCAGCTTTCCCCACGCCAACAACCTGACCTCCGCGTCACCCGTGAGCAGATTGCCCATCGGATGGTGCGTTTGAAACCAGAACCACGCCCCGGCTACGGCCAAGACTTGGATGCCGACGAAAAGCGCTCCCCATATGCGGTTCATGATCCGCTACTTAACGATCACGAATTTCTCGCGGGGCACGGAGCAGACCGGGCACTTTTTGATCGCCGGGCCGTTGAATGCGGTGTAGCCGCAGACGGAACAGACCAAGAACTCCTTGCCGAGGGGTACATTGTGCCCTTTTCGTAGGTTTCGCCGGCAAGGGCGGCTTCGAGATTCTCTTTGGTCGATTTCACGTCGGGTTGGGCGATGTCGGCCTTGGGAACTGCGCCCATCTTGACGATGACCGCCGCGTGCTTTTTGGCATGGATGCCTTCGGACATGGCTGTCGCGCGGAACAACGTGGCGACGGACTTGTAGCCTTCCGCTTCCGCTTTGGCGGCAAAAGCCGTGTATTTGGCGTTGGCATTCGACTCACCGTTGAAAGCCGCTTGGAGGTTCTCCAACGTTGTTTTGCCGGTGGCATCCGCCGCATTCAACAGACCTGCCGCACAAATAGTCGCCATCGTTGTAAGCAGATGAAGTTTGCTCATGCACAATCTCCTCGGTTGAACGTGTTGAAGTTCCTGTGAACGCCCATTCGCAGGAATAGAAATTTTGCAATCTTCCTTCCTGCAAACGATCATAGGCCAATATTTCCATACTTCTCAGAAATAAGCAACTAAAAATGCGTGTCTGCGCCTTATTTGAAATAAGAATGAACAAAAGAGGCGATGGCCTTGAAATCGATATTTCCCGTGAACGGAGGCGTTCTTGCGCCAGCCTCCGAGGTTTTCTGCTTGTTCGGCTGGGAATCCGCGTCTATAGTAATAAAACTGTCATGAGAACGATTGGAATGATTGTCAATTTCAAAAAAGGGCAGGCCGTCGAAGCGGTCAAACGCGTGGCGTCGTTGGCTGCGGGCATGGGCTTTACCGTCCATGCGGACGCGCGGGCGGCTGCGCTTTGCCCGACGATTGCCGAATGTCCGGTTGCGCAATTCGCCAAACGGGGGGCCGAGGCGGTCGTTGTGCTGGGGGGCGACGGCACCATGCTGGATGCGTCGCATCAGTTGTCCGGGGAGCCGCTTCCTCTGATGGGGTTGAACATCGGTTCGCTCGGCTATCTGACGAGCGTCGAAGAGTCCCTGTTCGGCGAGGCGCTGCAACGGTTGCGCGAGGACCGTTGCGCCGTGAGTCGACGTTCGGCGCTCGCGGTGCGGGTGTTGCACGGGGACGGGCGGATCGTGGCGCTTCCGGATGCGCTCAACGACGTGGTGGCGAACCACGGCACCACGGCTCATGCGGTGGAGTTGGAACTGTCGCTCGACGAAAAGCCGGTGGCGAGTTTTCTTTGCGACGGCATCATCGTGGCCACGCCCACGGGAAGCACGGCGTATTCGCTGTCGGCGGGAGGGCCCATTCTCCTGCCCGACGTTCATGCACTGACGATCGGCGTGATCTGTCCGCACACGCTGACCTCGCGGCCGTTGGTGGTTCGCGACGCGACGCGGATCGCCTTGCGCGTCACGTCCTGCGATGTCCCGATGCTGCTGAGCGCGGACGGGCGCGACGGCGAGCCGCTGTGCGAGGGCGACCGTGTCGAGATCGCGCGAAGCAAACGGGACGTGCCGGTGATCGAACTGCACGGATACAATCCGTGCGATGTGCTCCGTCGAAAGCTCAGTTGGGGCGGGCGTTGACGGGGCGGAGTCGCCCGGCTCCTCCGTTGCGGGGTTCATGTCGGCCGTGCTCGCGCCCTTCTGTCTCCGCCGTTTCTCTCTCCCTTTGGCCGACTGTCTCTGCTACACTTGTGGCATGAACAACAAGAACATCGCGCTGCTGATCGACTGCGAGAACACCAGCCGCGAGGCGGTGGAGCCGGTGCTCAACGAGTTGGCCAAGTACGGGGTCGTCAACATCCGCCGCGCCTATGGTGATTGGAAAAGCCAAGAGCTGAAGAACTGGGAGCGACATTCTTTGCTTTTCGCGCTCAAGCCGGTGCAGCAGTTCGGCTACACCAAAGGGAAAAACGCCACCGACTCTGCGATCATCATCGACGCGATGGACATCCTCTACACCGACCGCGTGGACTGCTTCGCGGTCATGAGCAGCGACAGCGACTTCACGCCGCTCGTCGTGCGTCTGCTCGAAAGCGGCAAGGAGGTCTTCGGCTTCGGCCAGAAGAAGACGCCCGATCCGTTCGTCAAGGCGTGTTCGCAGTTCATCTTCACCGAGGACTTGATCTCCGCCGCGAAGGAGGAAGAGGCCGCCGATACGCCTGCGCCGGCCGCCAAACCCGCTCCCGAATCCGCGAAACCGGCGTCGGAGCCGAACAAGCCCGTCCGCAAAACCAAAAACGAGCTTCGCGGCGACGCGGGGCTGGTCCGCGTTCTCCGGCTCGCGTGTGAGAATACGGCCGACGACCTCGGATGGTCGCCCATGAGCCGGGTCTCGCAATACATCGTCAACCAGAAGTCCTACTCGCCCGTGAATTACGGCTTTCGGCGGTGGAGCGATCTGATCGAAACCAGCGAGTTGTTCGATGTCGAGCGGCGCAACGGCACCGCCATGTACATCCGCGACAAGCGGAAAAAGACCCCCGTTCCCCAGAAATAGAATCCAGTCCGCTTTGCGCAAGGACCCCGCATGAAAAAAGTCTCACTCCTGTGCCTGACGCTGCTCTTGACCTCCGTCGTCGTGGGCCAAACCGTTTCGCTGAAGACCGCCGACATTCACATCCGCGATCCCTTCGTCTTCGCGGACCGGGCGACCTCAACCTGTTACCTCTACGCGCAGGCCGCCAACCGCCCCGGTAGCGGCTATCAGGGCGTCGAGGTCTACACCAGCACCAACCTGACCGACTGGACGCCGCCGCGTCCGGTGCTCGCGCTGCCGGACGATCAGAAGGTCGCGATGGTCTGGGCACCCGAGATGCACGCCTACGACGGCGCGTACTACCTCTTCGTCACGCTGACCTTCCGCGACACGCTCGCCGAGGCGAAACCCGTCGACACGCAGCACGGGCCGCCGCTCTTCCGCCGCGGCACGTGGATCTTCCGCGCCGACCGGCCCGACGGCCTGTTCCGTCCGCTCGCGGACGCGTCCGCCACGCCGCCCGCGTGGCCGGACCGTGGACCGGCCATACGCCGCTCTACGCCCGCAACGGCGGGCACGGCATGATTTTCACCGACTTCGGCGGGCGCTTGCTGCTCGCCCTGCACCAGCCCAATACGGGCCCGCTGGAGCGGTTGCATCTGTTCGAGCTGGCCGACGACGGCCAGACGTTGCGCCTCAAAGACCGCAGTCAACAATAATGTCAAGACGGCGGACACTGAAACGGAATCCGGTCATTAAAATTTGAGGTTATAGTTCCCCCAGAACACGGAATAACCGGTCTTTTTCACGCCGGGTTTCATGAGAATGCGCTCCAAACCGCACGACGATGCCATCTCGCTCGGATAGGTTTCGAGAGACGCAGGCATTTCGATGTATTTCATGGAGAAGTTGAAACGGAACGCCTCATATCCGACGGAAGTCAATCCCTCAGGCAAAATCAATTCGTTGACCCCTGTCCAGTAAAAGGCCTCGCTGCCGATGGTTTTAAGCCCCGGATTGAAATTCACGGTCTTCAGCTTGGAGCATTGGTAAAACGCAGAACTTTCAATGGTCGCCACGTTTGTCGGCAGCGTAACTTCCGCAATGGCGCTCTCCCGAAAAGCCTCCGACCCCACCGTCGTGACCCGGTCGGGGATGGTGAACGCACCCGAACGGCCGTAGGGATAGAGAATCAGCCGACTGCCGTCCTTCGAGCAGAGGACGCCGTTTGCGGAATACGGCCGACGTGCCGGTGACGTCGATCTGGTAGTCGTGCCACTTAAATTCGTTGCCCGTCATCCAATATTCGCCCACATCGCACGGCGTGCCGCTCCAGACGGTGGCGCCGTTTTTCACCACGCGCATGCCGATGGTTGAACTTGTCGCCGAGAAGAACTCGACGGCGTTGTTGCCGTCGGTCCCCGCGCACAGTCCGCGCGGCTGATAATTTCCGTAGACCCAGCCGTCGTGGTACGATGCGGCCAGAAGCCGCGCGTGGAGGATGCCGTCCGCCGCCGCCACCCGTCCCGTAACGGAACAGAACTGGGAGAGGCTCGCGTTGGCGGTGTTCAGGTAGAGTCCGCCCGACGAACCCTTTGTCGCGTAGCCG
>Ga0172375_10005948_pt1 | contig 17314 bp, 16 predicted proteins | sample LakKiv1m_FD_114537 | JGI IMG/M metagenome (GOLD analysis project Ga0172375, IMG submission 114537) | Freshwater microbial communities from Kabuno Bay, South-Kivu, Congo - kab_092012_11.1m | ecosystem: Environmental > Aquatic > Freshwater > Lake | place: Democratic Republic of the Congo...
AATAGTCGGATACACTCCAAACTAAAAATGCCGCCTGTCTTATACAGTCGGCAATATCACGAACTCCATGGAATACTTGTCTAACGAAAGGGGTGCGGGCCAGACAGCCGGAGCAAGCATATCTCCTAATTCATAACGACCATCTCCCCTAAACTCAACTCTTACATGCAGACTATCACATACTTCTCTAAAAACATGCTCGAGGTAATAACGAAGCAGGCTAGCGGCCGTATGAACATCGTTTGCTTTTAATGCGCTATCTATTTCAGCCCACACATCACGCGTTCTCCATTCAGCTGGTCCATGATCGGGAGTCCAATTGCTAAAACGAGTAGCATTGCCTGATTTAATAAGGCCGACCGTTGTCATTAATTTTAACCAAACTTCGTCGTGTGTTGTGAGAATAAATTGCGTGTTTGGAAAGTGTTTTTTTAACAGATTGCAGACTTCGCGACGATGGACCGTATCAACTGACATTAAAACATCATCAAGCACCGCGAACCTAAAATTATTTCCCTGTAATTTTTTCATCAATGCCAAATACAAGCAGAGCCCCATTGCATCTTGATGACCTTCACTGTGATACGCGCCTGGAGGAAAATGCCCACGACCATAAAAATCAACATCAAAACCTAACTTACCAATAGATGGAGTAAGCTTTGCAGTAAAACTTCCTTCATCCTCGGTATTAATAGCGCAGTATAAGCTCGAGAATTCACCCTCAACTTCCTTATAGACATTTTCTAATGCTTTATTACTAACATCCGTATAAATGTCATATATCTTTTTAGCTAATTCGGCACGTTTTTTTGCCTTATCAGCTTCGCGAGCTGTTTTTCTATAAGTCTCAAGGCGATCTTGCGCTCTTATAATATAATCACGCGCAGCCTCTTGCTGTGTAGGTTCTGGTATAGCTGTCACTGCCTTCTCAATATTCGCGATAATTTCTTGAATATTTTCTGGTATAACTGAAATTTTTTCAATGGCAAATATTGTGTCAGATAAAGGGAGAAAATTTTTCAATGATTTGCGATGAGACGATAGCGAGGCTCGATAAACAGCAAGGGGCGCTGAGTGTTCAGTGGCAAAAACTTTTGCTAGTTTCTCTATTGAAATAATAGCGTCATCGACGTTGTCAATAAGTGAAATAATGGGCTCTAATCGAAGTTCAAGCTCTGTTCGTGTTTTTGTTACCTCTTCAAATTTTTGAAGTTTGGCACGAATAATTTCCTGTAGCGTCGGTATATCCCATTTAGTACCACAAACTGGACAAGCTTCTTCCGTAACAAAATCAATTGCAGTTCGCAAAAACTTTTCGCGGGATACGCTCTCCGTAGTTATTGGGTTCCTACTTAAAACATTAAGCTTATCTTTTAAATCCAAGCATTCTGCCGCCGTTGCTTCGCTGGTAATTTTTTGTAATTCGCCGGAGCATAATTTCAAGTCTGCCAACGCAGAAATCTTATTGACCTTCGGGAGGGTTGTCACTTTTGTGCTTGTTTCTAGCCCATCATTAAAAGCTGTGGTTGCGGTCAAGTCTGCAAGTTGTGTCAAACCAAGAGTAATGCGACGCAAGTTAACGGCTTCTAAAATTCTTTTCTTCTCTAGGTCAGAAATTTCTAGGGCCTGCGCCAAATTTTCACTAGCTTGGGATTGTACTCTTTTAAAATCCTTTGACTCCTTATCATATGAGTTTGAAATAGTTTTTAAATTACTGCGCAATTCTCCCACCTGGTCAAGACGCAAAAGTGCCTGTACCTCCTCTGATCTATTACCGGGCTTTGATATCACATAACGTATGATTTCTCGGCGTGATAGCACAAACTCTGGATGCCCATCAAACTGTGCCAGGGCGGTAAGTATTTCTGGCGAGGATGGACTGATACTTGGTGTAGTCGGATTTTTTACATTTCTAACGAGCGTTGCCTCTTTATCGCCGAGCGATGATATTTTTAACACAACGGTAACGCAAGCTTTTTCTGGATTATCTCGACTATCAACGTGCGGAGCATGCTCTTTAACCGAAACATTACCCATACCCTCGCCTGACAAACGAGAAATATTCCCTGTTAAGGCAAATTCAAGCGCATCAACGACTCCGCTTTTACCCGTACCATTTGGACCACATATTGCATAATTCTCACCGTTAAAATCTAGGGTAAGATTACGAATACCGCGGAATTCTTCAATTTTAATTTTTTCGACTTTAATCATGTCTTTATATTTCCATCTGAAAATAATGCCGTCTTAAGTGCCTCAACTGAAACTCGCCCCTCATCTATGAGAGTTTTTTTAAGACGTCCAATAACTTCTTCCGACACTTTCTGATTTCCCAATTCTTTTAAAAACTGATCAAATACTTGTTGTGGTACGCTTATTATTTTATTGTTATTTTCTTCCGTCATATTGCATATAAAATATTCGAACTTTCAATATGTGTTAAAAATTCTTCAATTGTCTTGGGGAGAATAGAAAGGTTTTGTTTCTCTTTGACATAGCCGATCTGCATAACTGAATCCCTGAAGATACTCGGCGCCACGAAAAAACACATGGAGTCCGGCGTAGTTTTCTTAAATTCCTCCAAATGTCTGGCGATCGGCCAGATTTCCATTACCGTCTGAATTCTTCCTTCAGACATTGAAACCTCGACCAAAATACCCTTAATGTCCTCAAAACATTCGATATCTCCCTTATCGCCATTGCCGGCGGCCGTAGAAGTCGGTAGGCCCTCGTCATCGTAAGGATAATTCGGTATCACCCGGACATTCGGGAATTTAGATTTGATAGCCAATGCAGTCAAGAATTCCAACCTGATCGGGTTAGATAAATATTTCAAAACATCGTCTTTGGTTAATTTCTTTTTGGCCAGGGTCAACAACTCGTCTTTTATCTGGTCCCAAGAATAAACACTGACCCACTTGGCCAAGAACTTATCCCTTTCCGTAATGCTGACCGGCTTCGCCACTTCCGAGATAAGGTTATTATCAATGGTGGCCATATATTCGAAGTACTCTTCTTCGGTCGCGTATTTTTTATAAGTCGAATAATTCGCCAAAGCATAATCAACCTTCTTTTGTTCATTTTTGTTTATATCAATAAAACGGCCGCCACCCCTCAATGAAATCAATCCGGTTAAACGCATTTTTCTAATAAATTCATCTGGATAATCAACCATTATTGACTTAGGGTTGAACTTCTTAAAATCGCCCTCCATTATCTGATTAACGCAGATATCGACGATTACCTCCCAGCTCGGTGTATAGCCATGATCCTTCCTTATCTTTTTTATAAGCCCATATAGCTTTTCCGCGTCGTTGTCTTTCCAGAATATGACCAAGGGTAATTCTAATTTAGAAATTCCAGTGTCGTTGAAATCTTTGTCAGCGTTTATTTTTTTAGTAACGTTCAATAACAAAATTAATGGCGCGTTTTCGTTTAAAACTCTCCTGAACGGACTATTGCTTTGATATTTTACAAAAGCATTTAAAAAGGCCTGTTGCTCAAATTCCGGATGTTCGGTATCAATGAGCTTCAAGCCGATCTCCGAAAATCTTATCTCTTCGCCATTTCTATAAAAGACGAAGCCGAGCTCTTTCGCTAGTTTGAACCAAGTATCGAATCTTGATGCCCAACCCTTACTAAAACCGGCCTCCTTATGATTTTGGGGATTGTCCTCAAGTGCCTTCTTAACTTCGGCATCAGTCAGGGGCTCTTGGGCCTCAATCTTTTTCTTAACAGCCACACTTATATTGGTCGGTTTATATAATCCGGCCCGGATAATCTCGCCAGCAATTTCTTCGGCTAATTTATCATCAAGCACTTGTCCGTTATATTCTTTAAGAATTGCCAAAAACCACTTAAGTCTCTCCGGGCTTCTGACTGTGGTTGTAAATAGCAATGGCTTATATTCCGACTCTCTTGTTCTTGTTTTAGTTTTCATATTTTTAATAATTGGTGATTAATACTTCTTTGATCTGTTTTTTTCCGTTATCGTGATAATTGATGTAATTACTTTCTATCTTGTGAATCTTGTATTTTTTCATCCAGTCAATCAATAAATCATTTTTACTTCCGTTATAATGCGTCATATTCGATAGGGCAAACTTTATTCCTTTTTTATTCAATGCATCGATTGCCCTTAACAGATCAGTCTCGGATTGACGATCCCAAAGCTTATTATATTCACTCGCTGCTATTAGATATGGCGGGTCCAGATAAACGAAATCGTTTTTTGAGAAATTCTTGTTAGCAAAATATGAACGAAAATCTTTTGAACTAAAGGTTATTTTTTTACCGCGGACGAAATCGAAATAATTATTTAAAGCGCTGACTACATTCTTATTGAAGTCGACATTACCAACTGGCAAATTAAACTTACCGCCGCCATTAAATCTAAGCATTCGATTAAAGCCGTATATAAGCAGAATGTACAAAATCAGCGGGTCGTTCTTAATATGTTTATTCACTTTGGTCCTCAATTTGTCATAACCATCTTTATTGAATCTGGCAAAATAAGTTTTCTTCCATTGTTGTTTTAGAGAGGATGGCACGATATCTTCTTTGTACGACCGGGACAAGTTATATTTATTTATTATCTTTTCCACGCTCTTAAAAAACTTGTCTTGATCCTTTGCACTATCAATCAAAAACTTATGGATATTCACTAGGTTTTTGTCGATATCATTCAAAAAATATTTATTGGCTTTTACATTGAGGAAGACAGTACCGCCTCCAACAAAAGGTTCGTAAAAACTATCTACTTCGGCCGGAAATAGACCAGTCAGTTGCTTCATTAATTTGTATTTGTCTCCCACATAAAATAAAGGAGACCTTTTGATTTTGCTATTCATGGCCGACTTTTGTTACAAATAAATATTCTTTGTGATTTTTGAAATCCGTGTTGCCGGCATTAAAATGCCGATAATCTTTTTCAAATACCTTTGTTTTTCCTTTCGCGGTCAAGATATTTTTGATTTCCTGTAATGTAATTTTATTCTTTGACGAATTGCTTTTCGAGTCGTAAGTATTGTTATAAGAAACGACCAGGTATTTTGCATTTAAATCATCAACTAATTCGCGGAACCTATCTTTCGCGCTCACCCTGCAATAATCGCTCATATTTTCTTCTACCGGCTTCAAAGCGGTTCCAAAGAGTTTCGGCTTATCCCATTTTGTTAACGTTTCGAGAACGTGATAAAACCGGCTATATTGTCTTGAGTTATAAGGGGGATCGATATAGACGATGTTGGCGTTAAGTTTTTTTGCCAATTGGTTGGCATCCTCACGATAGATTGTCGCGCTTTTAGTTTCTATTGGATCGATCGGCCGCATAAAGAAACCGTCTTCAATATGATCTTTTTTGAAATATGCGTCATAATGCCCAACTGTATTCGCGACCTTATCAATCGAATAAAGCAACGAAGCGATCAATACATAGTATTCTTTGGGAGTTAAATTGGACTTATTTTCCTCTATGTTTTCTCTAATAAAACCGATGAGTTTAGCTGATTTTTTGCTGAAATATTTGCCACCGAAGTTTTCCGAAAAATAATTATCATCTAAGTCGTCCGCATCAATGTTGTTATAATTTTTTATGATAGAATCGATTTTTTCTCTATCCCATTCTCCATTGCCAAAGAAAGCTTGATAAATCGCATGATTGGAGTGTAAGAAATCATTAAGCACAACTTCGTCGAAGTGTCTCGCCGCAACAGCTGCGACCACCCCAGTGCCAGCAAAAATATCCACGAAAGAACCGCCCTTATCGCATTCCTTATCGAGAATCGAAAAAATCCATTCAATCAATTTGTGCTTGCTTCCGATGTAGCGTCGATTTTGTAGCTGCAAATAGTTCTTTCTAAATTGAGGAATGTAAAAATAATTCTCTTGCACCTTCTCAGCTGTTATCTCGTAGGCAGGACGTTCAATTTCTAAAACATCGAATAATGTTCTCTGAATTCCATCGGCGACATAATCCAACTGATTCCCGACATGTAGCAATTTCTGGTAAAAGCTATAACTCCCGTCGGTTGCCGTAATTATGAAATCAACCACCGATATACCCATTATTTCACCGGCTTGAGATATTTTTTTTACGATCGCAATGTCCTTTTCCGTGGGAGCTGATATGCCGGAAGGATGATTGTGTACCAAAATTATACTAGCGGCGTTGAGTCCTACTGCTGGATAAAAAATCTCCCTAGGGTGAATCAAGCTTTTATCAAGTAAGCCGACGCTAACAATTTCTTTTTTTAATAAGACATTTCTTGCGTTCAGATATAAACAAACAAGATATTCTTTCTTCTTATCGTTTAAATCATAGGTGATTGATAAAACATCCTGGAGATTCTTTATAACTATCTCGCCACCTCGCTGTTCTTCATAAAATCTTTTAACCAAAGAAATTGCTGACACGATCTGGAGCGCCTTAGCTTGTCCGATACCTGGGACTTGAAGTAAATCGTCAATCTTAATATCCAAAAATCTATCACCAAATTTTTTGATTATACTTTCGGATAATTGTTTAACGTTCTTACCCTGTATTCCGCTTCCGAGAAGTATCGCCAAAAGATCACTTTTCGAAAGTGCATCAGGGCCCTTCTGAATAAATTTTTCTCTGGGGCGATCTATTTTAGGTATATCCTTAATCTTTGGCATAAACTACTTTTTATTTTTACCTTTAAAATTACTTGTCTCTTCAAGAAAAGTATTCAAATCGGATTGTTTGATACGCCAGACACCGAGCTTGGATGCTTTAAGCCGGCCGGCTTCAATGTACCGGATTACCGAACGCGTGCTTACCCTTAAAATTTCAGCTACCTCCTCGATAGTTAAAAGTTTTTCTGTTAACCGATTGGACATAAAAAAGTGAATTAATCCTTTAGAATAATTATAACTCTTCGCGTCAGAAATGGCAAAATTTGTCAGTGGGCATTTCCGTCAACTTCTTGTCAGCTTTTGTCAGAAAAGTTTTCCACAGACGGACCTGTTGACGGTCCGCGTTCCGGACCGGTATTATAAAGATGTTAGATAGGAGTTTGCCTGACGGCGTTCCGATCAATCGGAACTAAACGAGACGGGGCTACGACTTCTGTTATCAAGTAGCGATTGCTATTTTTGCTTGATGACTGGAAGTGGTAGCCCTTTTTGTTTTTTAAGCAAAAATTATTTCCCTCTGAGGCTAAGGTGCCTCGATGTGATCCGAAAAAGTATTTGAATTGATAGATAAAGGCTAGTCCCCGGCGGGGCCAGCCTTTTATGTTGCCCCAAGAAGCCATACAAGAATTCAAAGAATTATATGAAAAACGCTACGGCGTGAAGCTTTCCGATGAGGAGGCGTCTTTGCGCGCCAATAATCTTTTTAAACTCTACAAAATCACCTACATGGGTGAGCCGTCAATTGACGACTTCAAAGATAAAGTAGTGACCAGTCATGACTTACAACCAAACCACAATTAGCGAAATCCAATTCTATCCGGTCAAACCCAAGGACGGTCTCCTCGGGTTCGTTTCGTTTGTCTTGGACAATAAATTTTGGATGGGGTCGGTAGCTGTATTCAGCAGGCCGGACGGCCGATACCGCTTGGTTTATCCGACGCGCAAAGTGGGAGGCCAGAACATCAACGTCTTTCATCCCATAACTCAAGAAGCCGGCCAGCAGGTCGAAACGGCCGTCAGTGAAAAAGTAGCCGAATTACTTAGTGAAAATTATGAATCAGACGAATCGATCCAAAACACGTGGTAAAAGCTTAAACTTCTTTCCCGCGCCACACGTCATCTATGACGACGAAAAACTGCGTCGCGCTTTGACTCATGCCGAACGCGATTTTTTATTGGCTCTAAGCCACCTCACCAATCGTTACGGCGATGCTGACGGCTGGTTCTGGCATATCGATAAAACCTTTATCGGCCGCGATGACAAAGAAAAAGGTTTTGCTGCTCTTGGTTTCGGTCGGTCCACCTGCCGGCGTGTCAGAAAAAAATTGCTTGAACTCGGGCTGATAGAAATGAAATCGGGAACTATGGAAAGCGGCCACTGGACCGGCACTATGTATCGGCTTAATCCGAAATTGCTCAAAACGACGGGGGTTCAAAATGGAGCACGGTCAGGCACCGTAGAGAACCCCGGTCCGGGTCCACCGTGAGGCACTTAATAAGAAAGATCGAGTAAGAAATAATAATTAATATAAAGCTTAAATAAAGCGAGCAAGCTCGCTGAAAAATAAAAAAAGGGGTTGGGCAAAACGTGGGTGAAATGGGGGTAGATTTGAGAGGTAACGATGGCGACCAAAGGCGACTGAAAGGCGACCAAAAATGCAGATATGGGTTGGATAAAAGTTGGACAAAACTTGGATGAATTCATAGAAAACCGACTGGGGCAAAACTGGGGTGAAACTGGGGCAGCTTTCGGGGTTGGGGCCGGATAAAATCGGTACAAAATCGGTATAGAATTTGACCCTCCCATCTCCCTTAAAAACCGATAAAGCGGTAAAATATAAATATACGTTTGACTTCCTTTGGCCTTGGGACCATGTTGTGTGTAGAAAGGCCGAAAACAAAATTAAAAATAATTAATGAACAAAACTATGACTAAAAACGCTAAAATTTACGCCGTAATCGCCGTTGTAGCGGTTCTTGGGGCAGGTTACGGAGTTTACCACCTCTTAGGCAGTAAAGCACCGCGTGGGGCCGAAAAAGCAGACCTTGCCCAAATCAAAACATTTGAGCAATGCACAGATGCCGGCTTCCCGATAATCAAGCACTATCCCGATCAGTGCCAAACTTCTGATGGGAGAATTTTTATTAATGAGAATCCTCCCAGCGAAACCGAGCTCACTAAAGCAGAATCGGCAATCAGAACATTCATGGAAGATCAGAATCTCGAACTGGAATACATAACCCAAAAAAGACATCCTGCGAATTTCTCAGTCTTAAGCAACGTCAAACAAAATGACGGCGGGTTTATGGCCGATACTCCTGAAGAATGGTATCGCCCAGTCTATATTTTCCAGCAAAAGAATTTTATTGATGATCGATGCGAAGTTTATCAATACCAGGTAACGATCAAAACGAATCAGGTCGTGGAGATTGGAATTGTCTACCCAATAGAACGTAATGCCACGATGCCAGGCAATTGTCCTGGTAACGGGTCGCTTGAGACTCCGCTAAAGACCAAAGCCGAGATCGAGCAGATCGCATTCGCTTACTTTGGCAGAGACCCAGAGCATACAAAATTCATGATCCGATCCGACATTCAACCCCAATACATTTCAAGTAAGCCGGGCGCAACAAACCCAGCACAAAATGAATGGCGCTGGGAAGATAAGAACGTCTCACTTCCAGACGGACTTATGGGCGATCCATGGCAACACCCGATTGCCAGAATAATAATATCGAGCGGTGGCAAACTGGTTTATTACCTGAACACCACCGAACTCTTTGACTAATATGAACCAGGAAGTACAGCCAAAACTCAAGTACTTCCTCTACGCTCGAAAATCTTCAGAACAAGAAGACAGACAGGTCCTTTCGATCGATTCGCAAAAGAGCGAGCTGGAAGCGCTTGCCAAAAGAGAACGTCTCCATATCGTGGAGCGCCTGGAAGAATCATATTCGGCCAAAGCGCCGGGACGCGAAATCTTCAACGCGATGATCAAGCGGATAGAAAAAGGCGAAGCCGAGGGCATCATCGCCTGGCACCCGAACCGCCTTTCAAGAAATTCCGTGGACACCGGCTACCTGGTTTATCTCATGGACCAGAACCGGCTTTTGGAAATCCATACACCCGGCCAAGTTTTCAAAAGCACTCCCAATGATAAATTCCTACTTAACCTCTTGTGCAGCCAGGCCAAGCTGGAAAACGATAACAAAGGCATAGACGTCAAACGCGGGTTAAGACGCAAAGTGGAGATGGGCTGGCATCCCGGACCGGCACCCGTAGGCTACAAGAATACGCCAGACAAAGAAAAGGGGTTCCGCACCATCCGCAAAGACCCGCGAATGTTTCCGATTATCCGGAAAATGTTCGACATGCTTTTAAGCGGCGACTTTACCGCTCCGCGGGTGCATGAAATCGCGGTTCAAAAATGGGGACTAAAAAACTTGGCGCGTAGCGGCTACTACCGCCTGCTTTACAATCCTTTTTATTACGGCTGGTTCGAATGGCCCAGAGGCAGTGGCAACTGGCACAAAGGCAAGCACGAACCCATGATCACGCGCGACGAATACGATCGGGTCCAGAAAATGCTTGGCCACGGCAGTAAACCCAAACCGGAAACGCATACCTTCGCTTATACAGGTATGATTCGCTGTGGTGAGTGTGGTTGTATGGTGACGGCCGAAAATAAAATAAAGAAAAACAAGAACGGTAACGTCCATCACTACACCTATTATCACTGCACCAAGCGCAAAGGTCCATGTAGCCAGAAGTGCATCGAAGTGGACGATCTGGAAAAGCAGATCAAAAAGACGCTGGCCGAAGTCAGGCCGCCGGAAGAATTCCACGGCTGGGCCATGAATTGGTTAAGAAACGAAAACGAGCGCGAGGCCGGCGATCGCAACGCGATACTTTCCAACCAACAGAAAAACTATGAAGCCTGCGTGAGAAAACTGGACGCCTTGATAGACATGAGAGCGTCGGGAGAAATAAGCGAGGAAGAATTCAAGAAAAAGAAATCGGAAATCGGCCAGGAAAAAATCAGACTGCACGAATTATTGAACGATACGGATAACCGCGTGGACAGCTGGCTGCAGACAGCTGACAACGTTTTAACCTTCGCCGGCGACGCCAATGAAGCGTTCACCGAAAGGGGGCAACACGCCAGAAAAGTGATTCTCTCCGCCTTAGGTTCGAACCTCCTCTTGAAAGACAAAAACATAAGTATTGACACGGATTCCGCGCTTCTGCCGATGATTCTCGTCTCATCTTCATCAAAACAAAAAATCGGACGGTTAGAACCTCCCAATGAAGGCTCTAACAAAGAGAAAAGCCACGCTTTAGACGTGGCAAATCCCATGTGGCTCCCGGGGTGGGATTCGAACCCACGACCAATTGGTTACACTTATCCACTAGTTTCCTAATGGGGTGGACTATATCATCATCCGCTCAAAAGACGGATGTGAGGCGCTTCGGATCATAATTTATGACCCTACTCCCTTTCGGGATAGTCTCTGAACCTTCCCTGACAAGTCAGGGCTTGGCTGCTGATTCCCATATCCTTACAGATTTAGGCTTCCAGCAATTCACCTCATTTTCACCCTCTGATTGCTCAGAGGGGCTGCGTCTATTGTTCACAGCCAACTGCGCTACCGCTGCGCTACCCGGGAATATTAAGTTATTAATAACAGAAAATGTTGTTTAAACATTTTCCTAATATATTCTAACAAATAGGCCGATTTTGTCAAATTATATTAACTATCTGTTTTCTACTCTAATAATTGTGTATTCAACTCCTCTATTGGCTAAACTAAGGCGGATGTGTCGACCCGCTTTCTGGCCGATTAGAGCTACTCCCAGGGGGGATTGATAGGAAATTATTCCCCTATCAGGATCGCTTTCGGTCGAACCTAAGATAGTATAGGTCCTTTGCCGACCAGCTCTCTCTAGAACTACCCGGCTACCTATCTGGACAGTTTCTAGAGCGGTATTAGTTTGGATTATAATAGCGGTATTTAAATGATTTTCTAAATCTAGAATTCTTTGATTGAGTCCCCGGAGACGTCCCTTGGCCAACTGATAGCCGGCATTTTCAGAGAAATCACCGTCCGTAGCCAAGCGCTTCACCTCTTCAGCTAATCTCGGCCGAGCCTCTTTCAATCTTTCAAGCTTAGCTAACAATTCAAAATATTTCCTTTCGGTAAGATAGGGGTCTTTCTTCTGATAGATGCGGGCGTCTCCTTTCCGGCGCGGAACTTGCATAATATTTTTTCCCTTAAGCGCGGCGAGGCTGACGGAAATAGGCCTCGACATACCTCCCCGGCTGGAAAGGCATCTCGCCATAATTAATAAAATTCTGCTCGGAGATAGTCAGGGCCCGGAAACGCGCTAGCCTGGCCGCAGCTTCAACTAGTGGCAGGCGCCGCGCTTGAGAACGATGGCAATTTATCGCTTGATTCTTAATATTCAAAGCCTTATCTCCAAAAGCAAAAAGCAGGTTTATCTCCTCTAAGAGGTGCTGGGACCAAAGGCCCTCATAGAACCACATCTCTGGCCTGGTTTTCCGACGAGCAAAAAAATCCAAGACGAGCGCCGTGCTCAAGGCGTGCGTCGGATGGTTGTCTTTCGGATCAGTCAAAATGATAATGTCCGGTTTAGAGCGCCGAAAGAGATTAGCAAACTGCCGCAAATCCCGGGACCAATATTTCCGGCCATAGTTATAGAAACGGCAATAGCTGAAAATCGTCTTGACCCCCAAGACCCGACCCTCCAGCCCGGCCTCTTGCTCGCGCCTAGCCGTCCTCTCTTGGGCGGTCATTCCCGGCATCAGGGCGTGAGAACCGTCGCTTAGTATCGCTACTGTCACTTGGTTGTATTTGGCCAATTTGCTCAGGGTAGCACCGCAGCTGACCGCTGAGTCGTCATGATGAGGGCTGACTACCAAGATCTTTTTACCCTTAGGGATAACCGCCTCTGTTAGGATAGTATCTTCTCCCCAGCCTTTCTTGGGCGGAGAGACCGGCTTCTTCAAAAGAGCGGCAGCGGCCTGATCTAAGATAACCGTTACATCAGGATGGGTCTGTAAATAGCTAGCCGGGCAAAGCGGGCTAGGCTTTCCTTCCAACATCTGTCGGACTGCTTCTGCTTTGTGCCGGCCATTAGCTAGAATAATTATCTTCTTGGCACGCAATATTTCGCTGATGCCCATTGTCAGGGCGTAGCGCGGCATCTCAGCTGGATTCTTAAAAAACCGAGCATTATCAGTGATCGTCTGCTGACTCAAGGCGACGCGGCGGGACTTAGAAGTGATAGAGCTGCCTGGCTCATTGAAAGCGATGTGCCCATTACTGCCCAGTCCGAGAAGCTGTAGATCGATAGGCTGGCGGCGCAGAAGAGCGCGATATTCGCGCACTGCTTTCCGATAATCGTCCTGTTCAGCCCGAAAAAAATTAATCTTCCGGGGCGGACAAGTCAGGCGACCGAAAAAATGATCCCGCATAAAGGTCCGGTAGTTCTGTCGGTGATTGCCGGGTAGGCAGTATTCATCAAGGTTGAAAGTGGTAGCTGTAGAGAAATCATAGGAAAAATCACGGCATCTATTAATAATCTCCTGGTAGGCGCCCAGCGGTGTTGAGCCAGTCGCCAGGCCGAAAACCGAAGCCGGCTTGAGCGCCAGCTGGTTCAAGATATGGTTAGCCGCCCGGACCGACAGCTGCTCATAGTCCCGACAAATAATGACCTTCATATATGTAAAAAGCTGCCGATCTTGCAGCTTTATTTTCCAGTAGAAAATTAATAGTCCCTCAGCTTCTCCAAACCCTTGAACTTGCGGATCTTCTCTAAGGCCTTGGATTCAATCTGACGAATACGCTCGCGGGTGACTTCAAATTCCTGGCCGACTTCTTCCAAGGTATGGGCGACGCCGTCCACCAAGCCGAAGCGCATCTCCAAGATCTTCTGTTCCCGAGGGGAAAGCTGGGCGACAATATTCTTCACATAATCTCTAAGTAGTTGAAGAGCGGCCGCCCGATCTGGAGTGACATTCTTGACATCCTCAATGAAGTCTTCCAGAGTGGAATCCTCCTCGTCATCACCGATAGTCGTCTCTAAGGAAATTGTATCTTGGGAAATCTTCATGATATAGCGGACCTTGTCCAGCTCCTCGCCCATCTCGGAAGCGATTTCTTCGGCCAACGGCTCGCGGCCCAGCTCTTGGATAAGGTTGCGCTGGACCTGCTGGAACTTATTGATCGTCTCCACCATATGGACGGGGATGCGAATAGTCCGGGACTGATCGGCCAAGGCGCGGGTAATCGCCTGGCGGATCCACCAGGTAGCGTAGGTCGAGAACTTATAGCCCTTACGGTATTCAAACTTCTCTACGGCGCGAAAGAGGCCGATGTTCCCTTCCTGGATGAGGTCCAATAAACTCATACCTTTAGCGCCGGCGAATTTCTTAGCAATTGAAACAACCAAGCGTAAATTAGCTTCAATAATTTTCTTCTCCGCTTCCTTGTCACCCTTTTCTTTGCGTTTGGCCAGCTCCACTTCCTCGTCGCCGGTCAAAAGCGGGACCTTGCCGATTTCTTTCAGATACATCTGGATGGAATCGGCACTGAGCTTTGATAAATCAATATTCAGGGCGGCTTGCTGGGCGGCGGCCCGACCGGTCAGAGGCGGTTCAGCCGCTTTTTTCTCGGCCGTATCTAAAATCCGTCCAGAGTCTTCGGCAATCCGCACGCCACTGCGCTGCAGCTCTCCTAAGAAGACATCATAGTCATAGAGATATTCCTCAACCTCCGGAAAGAGGTAGAGCAATTCTGTTTCAGTAACAAAACCACGCAGGCGGCCTTTTTTGATAAGGCGCTCCATCTGCTCCTCGGTCGGTTTAACGATTTTCAAGGGCACTTCCTTAGCCTTAGCTTTCGCCTTAATCTTGGCTTTCTTGGCCGCTTGGTAGAGTTTCCTTTTACTATTTTGCCTAATATTAGAAGACTTTCCCATGTATTTCGGGCTTGATTTCTTGGGACTCTTAGCCTTCTTTGTATTTTTTAACGGCTGCTTTTTAGCCATAATATTTTTTGTCAAACATTAAGTTAGTTTAATATTCTGCAATTGATCGGTCAAACTTTTAATCTCAACCATCAGCATTTCTAAATCCTCGCTCCGTTCCTCTTTCTCAGCCTGAGCCACCGCTTTCTCTAATTTTTTAATCCTCTGCTGATAATAGTATTTCTTGAGCTCCAGCATGATAGTAATCGCCTCGGACTTGGCTTGACCTTCGTCATAGCTATAGAAATCCTTTTCGCCTAATAAGACTAACTTATTAAGCAGCTTCTCCCCCGCTTCGCCCTGCTCTAAGAGATAATGATAAAAAGCCTCATAGTCATAAGAGGTAGATTTATTATAGTAAATTATCAGGTTCTTGTAAAACCGGCTATTCTCTTCTCCAACTAGGCCTTCCGGCTCCAAGTTGCTGAGCACATAGGTAATCAGACTGGGAAACCGGAGGAGAACGGCTAACAAACGTTCGGATAGCCTCTCCGGCCGACTGACGGCGGCGGGTCGGGCAACGGTTTTCGGACGCGCTTCAACGGAACGCGGCGCCTTGATACGACTAAGCTTCTCCCGCAGTTCTTTCTCATCGGTACCGATTTCTTCATTCAGCCTCTTCAGCCAATAGCTCCGCTCCACATGATTATTGACCGCGGCCAGCATGGCCAGCATCTTCTCCTCCACAATCCGCCGGTCGGCGATTGTTTCTAAGTTAAGGCCGCGACATATTTTCTGGAAATAGTATTCTAACATCGGCGGAGCAGAGGCCACCGCTTTAGCGAAATCCCCCGGATTGTTCCGCAGGCATTCGTCCGGATCCTTGCCTTGAGGGAGGGTAACGACTTTCAAATTCATTTCCTGGGCCAAAGCTTCTTTAATCCCCCGGTCGGCCGCCATCTGTCCAGCATCGTCCATATCAAAAGCTAAGGCTAGGTTATTGGTAAAGCGCTTAATCAGACTAACCTGCTCGGTAGTGAGCGCCGTTCCGGAAGAAGCGACGACGTTCTTAAAGCCATGATTGTGGCAGGCAATCGCGTCCATCTGCCCTTCCACCACGATTGCTAAATCAGTCTGACGAATCGCCTGCTTAGCTTTGTTCAGGGCGAACAGCACCCGGCTCTTGTCATAGACCTTGGTCTGCGGGCTGTTGATATACTTGCCGACTTTCTCGGTTTTCTCTTGAGCAGGTAGCAGCCGGGCGGAAAAAGCGATCAGATTATTATTAACGTCCCAAATCGGGAACATGATCCGGTTGCGGAAACGGTCATAGCCGCCTCGGCCGTTTTCCTTCTTGACGGCCAGGCCGGCCGTAAAAATCTCCTCGTCAGAATATTTCCGACCGTTCAGGGGTCGAGCATGTAAAAAATTGGTTAAATTCTCCCAGGCATCCGGACTGTAGCCTAACTGCCACTCTTCCAGAGTCGCTTCCTTCAGGCCGCGGCCCAGGAGATATTCCCGGGCGCTCTGGCCAGCCGGCGTCTTTAGAAGATGAGCATAATACTTGCCGGCTAATTCTAAGATATCCAAGATGCGGTTGCGCTCGGAATAGGCGGCGGGATTCTCATACTGCAAGACGACGCCGGCTTTGGGCGCTAAGAGGCGCAAAGCCTCCATGAAGACCAAGCTCTCTTTCTCCATAACAAAGGCAAAGACGTCCCCGCCCCGGCCGCAGCCGAAACAATGCCAGATCTGCTTTTCCGGAGAAATCACGAAAGACGGCGTCTTCTCATTATGAAAAGGACAGAGCGCCTGGAAATTGGCGCCCACCGCTTTGACATTGATATATTCGCGGATGACTTCCACGATGTCCAATTTGCTTTTTATCTCCTCAGATTGGGACATAAATTAATTATCAACTTAAGAAATCCGGTAAGAGCAAGCTCTTCAAGCGCTCGCCCTCGGCCATTACCACCGGGCTGTCATATTCCGCATTATGGCGGTTATAGCCCTGATAGCCGGGCCGCTTCTGGTCTAAATGAAGGTTGAAAATAACTATTTCTTCAGCAACCGTCTTGCCGGGCTTAGTTTCGAAATAGAGATGGAAACGCGGATAAAAATCCCGCGACAAACGCCGAGCAAAACTAGCCGGTCCGTCCGCCCGAGCCGGTAAATAGGCATAGCCCGCCCGGCGCAGCCAGGTTTCCGGCGCTTCCCCTAATTGGTTTTTATGAGCAATTATCTGCATGGCCGCTGGAGCGAAAAATAATGAATTTATAAATGATAAAATTATAGATAGCCAAGGTTAAATTGACGACTATCTGGGCCAGGATGTACCAGACGTGATACTGATTAACTAAGGCATGCATCGCCCAGCCGTTAAGATTCAGGCCGATAACCGCGTTAATAATATATATCAGGAACTGGCGGAAAGCCAGAGCTTGATTATAGTTCCGGAAAGTCCAGAACTTCTGGAGAGTAAAGCTAACTACGAATGACAAGATGAAAGCCAAGCTCGTCGATGGGACAATATTCAGGTCCAGTAAATCATAAAAAACATAAAGAAAAACCAAGTCCGTCAGGCCGGCAAAGCCGCCGGCTATCAAAAATTTAAGAACTGCCTTGCGACAATCGCAGAAGTTATATAGCCGGGGAAAGCGCTGGGCG